>Ga0256837_1000236_pt1 | contig 49806 bp, 47 predicted proteins | sample 4562384metaG_FD_185976 | JGI IMG/M metagenome (GOLD analysis project Ga0256837, IMG submission 185976) | Hydrothermal vent microbial communities from Guaymas Basin, Mexico - 4561-384 | ecosystem: Environmental > Aquatic > Marine > Hydrothermal vents | place: Mexico: Guaymas Basin | collected... | reverse complement strand
CTTTCAGATAAGGCGCATTCTCCGGCTCCGCACGATCGACCTTCACCTCAACATAGACCGTATCAAAAAAAAGATTTTGAATCGCATGAGCGGAGGGTTTGTAGCCGCAAGCAGTCAATAGCAGAGCTATTGAAATGAGTAATGAGTAATGAGTAATGAGTAACCGAAAACCGGATCTGTTTCTATTTAACAAAAATTGCATTATATCTCCTCGGTTACTCATTCCTAGTTCCTCATTACTCATTAATTCACCGGTTTCACCGCAAGGTTCACCAGCTTGTTCGGTACGACGATCTCTTTAACGATCTGCATACCGTTTAACCACTTCTCTCCCGCCTCTTTGGCAGCTGCAAGTATCTCTTCTTGGGATGCGCTTGGGCTTACTTCGATCTCGGTACGTTTTTTCCCGCCGATCATCACCACATAGAGAATACTCTCTTGAACAAAGACCTCCTCTTTGACCTCCAAGACCGCTTTGAGGTTCGCTCTATTAAAGAGTTCTTCACTCAACTCTGTGGTCACATGCGGGATAATTGGTTCAAGCAGATTGAGCATCACATACATCCCCTCCGTCCATACATCGCCGTTATCTTGCTTGTCAAGCGCATTGAGCGCTTCCATACATGCAGCGATGAGTGTATTGAACGCGAAGGTGCTTTCGTAAACATCTTTGGACTTTTGCAACGCTTCATAGACCTTTTGACGCGCAAGCTTACTCTCTTTACTCAAACTGCTGTGGTCGATATTTGGCAGTGCACTTCCCGTGACTTTCGACTTCCTGTCATAAAGCTTTTTGATGAACCTGAAAGCGCCGTCAACCGCCGAGTCGTTCCACTCAAGCTCTTTTTGCGGCGGTGCGGCAAAAAGGATGAACAAGCGCGCGGTGTCGGCACCATACTTCTCGACCAATGCATCAGGGTCGACGGTGTTGCCTTTGGATTTACTCATCTTCGCACCGTCCATCAAGACCATTCCCTGCGTCAAAAGACGGGTGAAAGGCTCATCGATGTCGTGGTAGCCAAGGTCACGCAGCACTTTGGTAAAGAAACGCGCATAAAGAAGGTGCAAGATCGCATGCTCGATCCCACCGATGTACTGATCTACCCCCAGCCAGTAGTTGGCTTCCTCTTTGTCGATGCCCACCTCATCCCACTTCTTAGGGTTGGTCGCATAACGGAACTGATACCAGCTTGACTGCACGAAAGTATCGAGCGTATCGGTCTCTCTAAGCGCATCCTTGCCACACTTAGGACACTTGCAGTGTTTCCATGTCGGGTGGTTCTCCAGCGGGTTTCCTTCACCGGTGATCTCCACATCTTCAGGGAGGGCTACAGGCAGGTTCTCCGTCTTTTCAGGTACAAGCCCGCAATCGTCACAATGCACGAACGGAATAGGCGCACCCCAGTAGCGCTGACGGCTTACACCCCAGTTACGAAGCTTGTAATTAGTCGTCCCTTTCCCTTTGCCCTCTTCCTCCATGTAGTTGATGATGGCGATCTTCGCCTCTTCATTCTCCACACAGCTGAAACGGTCGCTGTCAATAAGCGTTCCGCTTCCGGTGTAGGGCAGTTCGTCACCACCCTCAATAACGCGTTTGATCGGAAGCTTATATTTGGTCGCAAACTCAAAGTCTCTCTCATCGTGCGCCGGTACAGCCATGACCGCACCGCCGCCGTAACTTGCCAAGACAAAGTTCGCCGTCCAAACCGGGATCTCCTCACCCGTAAGCGGATGGATCACGGAGATACCAAGCGGGTACCCCTCTTTATCCTGCTGCGCACGCTCCACTTCGGTCATGTTGGCGATCGCTTTGATCTTTTCTGCCACCTCTGCATCAAGCAGACCTTTTTCTACCAGATACTTGGTAATCGGATGCTCCGGCGCCAATGCCGAGTAGGTGACTCCATAGATGGTATCGGGTCTGGTGGTAAAGACCTCATAGCCGTCAAACTTCCCGTCAAGCTTAGCTTTACTCTCCTTGGTCAGTTCAAATTTGAATTCCAACCCTTGAGATTTTCCTATCCAGTTACGCTGCATGGTAATGACCTGACTTGGCCATTTCCCTTCAAGCTGCGTAAGGTCATCAAGAAGCTCGTCCGCGTAGGAAATGATGTCAAGGTAGTATCCGGGCATCTCTTTGAGTTCGACCGGGTTGTCACAACGCCAACAGCACCCCTCTTCTACCTGCTCGTTCGCAAGTACGGTATGACAGGTCTCACACCAGTTAACCGTCGTACTCTCACGGTAGAGCAAGCCTTTTTCATACATCTCGATGATGAATTTTTGCTCATGCTTGGTATAGACCTCGTCACAGGTAGCGAACTCTCTTGTTTTCGAGAAGCTCAGCCCCAGTGTATTAAGCTCTTTTCTCATGTAATCGATATTGCTGTATGTCCACTCTTTAGGGTGTCTGCCGTGTTTAATGGCAGCATTCTCCGCCGGCATACCGAACGCATCCCATCCGATAGGGTGAAGCACATTGAAGTCCTGCTTACGGTAGTAACGCGCCAACGCATCCCCGATCGCATAGTTTCTCACATGCCCCATATGCAGTCTTCCGCTTGGAAAAGGGAACATACTTAAAATATATTTCTTCTTCTGTGTGGTCGAGTCACTCGGCTCGAACGCCTGCTCCTCTTCCCAGATCTTTTGCCATTTGGCTTCTATTTCACTTGGCTTGTAACTCATTGTTTCTCACTTATTCTGGATATAATTTAATTGAAGGGATTATAGCGCATGTGTGGTTAGGGGCGGGTTTCACCCCTGTATGTAGTCTCAAACTAAACTTAACGGAAGGTATTGCACTGACGGATATCACCCGTCTCAAAGCCACGCTTGAACCATGCTACGCGCTGTGCGGAAGAGCCGTGGGTAAAGGCATCGGGCCTAACGGCGCGCCCGGCCTTTTTCATAAGCGTATCATCCCCGATGGAGCTTGCGGCATTGAGCGCTTCATCGATATCTCCAGGTTCAAGAATATGGAACTTCTGCTGCGCATAGTGTCCCCAGATACCCGCATAGCAGTCTGCTTGAAGCTCCACTTTCACCTGCAAAGCATTGGATCTGGCACTGCTTCTGCCCCAGCTCTGCTTTGCTTTTTGCACCTTATCAAGCGTCCCTTGCAGATCCTGCACATAGTGTCCTATCTCATGCGCAAGCACGTACGCCTGTGCAAAATCCCCCGGTGCATTGAGCTTATGTGCCAGCTCATCGAAAAAGCTCAGATCCAGATAGACTTTTTTATCTGCCGGACAATAAAAAGGTCCCATCTCCGCCTGTGCACCGCCGCATCCGCTGTGGGTATAGCCGCGGTAAATAACCAGTCTCGGCTCTTTATAGCGCGCACCATGCTTGGCAAAGATCGCTTTCCAGACATCTTCGGTACCAGCAAGTACCTTCTTCATGAAAACGACCTGTTTATCCTCTTTCGCCTTGTTCACCGGCGTATGACTCTGCATACCGCCACCGCCCACCAATGCCAACGGGTTCAAACCCGCCATATAGGCGACCACCCCGATCCCGATGATCGCCCATCCGAACTTGGTACGAAGCAGAGGACGGATCAGCGGCCACAGCATCATTGCTGTTCCCATCGACATACCACCGCCTCTGCCGCTACTGCTGCCGCGTCTATCCTCTACATAACTGCTCTCTCGTTCATCATCCAAACGCATGGTTTCCCTCCCCGTTAAATTCTTCCAAATTATACCAACCAAAAGTAAAAATAGACTACAATATACGACAAATTTCAGGAGGAGAGACCGTGTCATTAGCCCTAGCCAGAAAATACCGTCCCGCAACATTTGCCGACCTCATCGGACAAGAGGCGGTCTCACAGACACTCTCTTTGGCTCTGGATAACAAACGCCTCTCCCACGCCTACCTCTTTTCAGGTCTTAGAGGAAGCGGAAAGACCTCCACCGCCCGTATCTTCGCCAAAGCACTGCTCTGCGAAAAGGGAGAAAGCTCCCACCCCTGCGGCGAGTGTACCCACTGCATCATGGCAGCGGAGAACCGCCATATGGATATTATCGAGATGGATGCGGCAAGTAACCGCGGGATCGACGACATTAAAGACCTTATCGAGCATACCAAGTACAAACCAAGCTCCGCCAGATACAAGATATTCATTATCGATGAAGTCCACATGCTTACCAATCAGGCGTTCAACGCCCTGCTAAAGACCCTTGAAGAGCCGCCTGATTTCGTTAAATTCATTCTGGCAACGACCGACCCGCTAAAACTTCCTGCAACCATCCTTTCACGGACACAGCACTTCCGTTTCAAGAAGATCCCTCAACCGCTTGTCGAACGGCACTTGGAGCATATTTTAAATCTGGAGGGGATCGGTTTTGAGAAGGAGGCGATCGCCATCATCGCACGTACGGGTGCGGGAAGTTTGAGAGACTCGCTTACACTGCTCGATCAAGCCATCGTCTACTCTCACAATTTCGTCGATGTACCAACCGTTACGGGGATGCTCGGTATCATCGAACCAAGCCTTCTTGAGCAACTGCTTCAAGATATCATGCAAAAGAACACACAAGCGATCCTTACTTTCATCAAGGCCGCAGGCGAGTATGAGGCGGAGATGATCCTCGATGAACTGACTCTCTACCTGAAAACCCTGCTTTTAGAAGGCAATAATGTGCTAAGCCCGATGATCATCGAACGTTTTTTCCGTATTATCGCTGAATCCAAAAGCCTTTTGGCGCTCGGAAGCGACGGTGAGTTCGTCCTCTCTTTGACCCTTTTTAAGATGGTCGAAGCACTTCAGATCAAAGATATCGATACAATGATCAAAGGACTTGAAAAAGAACTTAAAGGTATTGAGATCAATGAGATCATGGTTACTACGCCACACACAGACCTCTCTACCCCCAAAGAGGTGATCACCATTACAGAAGAGGAGATTCTTGCTCCTGCTCCGACAGAGTCGGAGAGCATTCGGCGTTCAGAGCTCAGCGTTCAGGAGGAGACTCCATCTAAAATGGAGAATACTCAGAGTCCAAAGGACAGCCTTCCGGAAGAAAAGAAAAGTTCAGAGCCTGTAGTGAATACTGAAGCAGAAACATCTGTGCCTGTTTCTGAACCTTCCATTACAAAAACAACAATAGAAAATATAACTGAAATATCTTCTCAATCTAAAACTCCTCCATCTACTATAGCTAATTCAGAAGAGACACCTATTACACAGGAAGAAGTTCAAAAGGATAAAGAGCCTTCTCTGAACACTAAACGCCAAACCCTGAACGCTAATCTTTTTGACAACCTCGTCAAAAAGATTTACGACCGCGACTATGATCTGGGTGTAGTCTTCGAGCAGAACATTACCTTCGTCTCGTTTGAGGCACAAACACTCACATGGGAGTCCACTGCCGAGGGCGATGAGAAAAAAGCACTCATTAAGTACTGGGGGCTTATTAATATGTTCGTCAAAGAGACCTTCGGGATCGATACGAAGATCGTAAATATTGCTAAAAAAAAAGTAGTTAGTACTTCGACAAGTTCAGCAACCGGAGATCAAGCTGTTTCGACAAGCCCGGCAACCAAAGGGCAAACTACTTTAACAAGCTCAATGAGCGAAACACCAATAGACGATCTAAATAATCCGGTGGCTGAGTCTGCCAACCCCCCACACTCCGACGCAGACAGCGGTTCAATGATCGAAGCGGTAGAGATGAAGAGTTCATGCATCATGCCTGATGCCGGTGATACCGAAGCGGCAAAAGAGAAAGACCCATCAACCCTGCTTGAAGAACCTATGGTCAAAGCGGCACTGGAAATGCTCTATCCGAAGAAAGTACGTATCAAAAAAAATGTCTAACATGCTAGGCTAAAGCCTACCTTGTAAAACCAATTGTCAAAACAATATACGGGTGACAATTTCAAGATTCCGGATCAATCCCAAAATGACACTATTAATCCATCCAAGCCGATGTCACAACCTTGGGAGCGTCATCATAGATCTTGATCTTCTCCGCACCGATACAGCGCCCCTGCTCGTTCATCTCAAACACGACCATTTGAAAGATCGCTTGACACTCGTTAGGGATATTATGGTGTCCGCCAAGACCGCTAAGAAAACGTTTTAGCGGAACGGCTTTATCCATACCGATCACACCGTCCCTACATCCGGTCAAGCCTACATCGGTAACATAACAGCAACCACCAATTACTTGCAGGTCGTCCGTTCCAATATGCGTATGTGTACCCAAGATAGCCGACACCTCCTCCCCAACGATATGAAGCAGTGCATTCTTCTCCGAACTCGCCTCTGCATGCATATCAAGAACGATATGGGTGATACCTTCCGCTTTTAGCGAGGCGACAACACCGCTTATCATGGTAAAAGGGTTATCGACCATCGGCATGGTATAGTGCCCCATCAAGTTCAAGACCGCTACTTTTATCCCGTTGACATCCGCAAAGTATATACCTTTTCCCGGAGCGCTAAGAGGATAGTTCATAGGACGTATCACCGGATGGGTCTCAAAGAGTTCGAATATCTCTTTTTTATCGAAGCTGTGATTCCCTCCTGTCATCACATCAATACCATACCCAAGTAGCTCTTCACAGTTCTTTGCTGTTAATCCAAAGCCGTGAGATGCATTTTCAGAGTTTGCGATAACAAGATCGAGAAAGTGCTCCTCCCGGAGCCGTTTAAGATGTCTTTTAATGATAAGTCTGCCGGGCTTACCGACAATGTCACCGATAAATCCTATTTTCAAAGAAGAAGCCTTTTAAAAAAATACATTTTTTTGTATTTTAGGTTTTTATTCTACTTTTTTTAGAAAAAAGTAGGCAAAAAAGCGTTACTTTTGCAATTGTGCGGACGATATTCCGGCACCTTGCTTCGCAAATATGGGTGCCTGCATATCTGCACAAAAAGTGCAAAAGTAACACAAAATAAGGCTACACGCTGAACGCTAAATGCTCTCCCCTGCAAAGGGGAGTAGCGCTGACGCCCATGTCAATCCGCCGCCAAAAGTATCAAGCAACATCAATTCACCCTTTTTCAGTCTTCCCGACTCCCAAATGTCATTGATCGCCATTGGAATGGAGGCAGCAGAGGTATTCCCATACTTATGTACCGTAACGACCACTTGTTCTTGGCGCATCTTCAATGCATCGCCTACTGCTTTAATAATACGGTAATTGGCTTGGTGTGGTACGAAGTGAGGAATATCCTCTGAAGCGATACCATTCTTCTCCAAGATCTCCTTAACATCTTTGGTCAAGGTCTTGACCGCCAATTTAAAGGTCTCATTCCCTTTCATCTGTACATACTGAAGCCCCTCATCGATCACTTTCTGACTTGCGGGGTTACGGCTTCCCGGAGCAGGTGTAACCAGGAAGTCCGAGTAGGAACCATCCGCGCTGGCATGCACATCGATAAAGGCTTCCTCTTTTTTATCCGTAGCAGAGATAACCGCCGCACCCGCACCGTCACCAAAGAGGATACAAGTGCTTCTGTCGGTATAGTCCACGATCGAAGAGAACTTCTCTGCACCGATGATAAGAACGTTCTTCTTCATTCCCGACTCGATAAATGCTTTTGCCAAAGAGAGTAGATAGACAAACCCGCTACATGCTGCGGAGATATCGAACGCTTGTACATTCTTGATCCCAAGCTTATCGGAGATCACACATGCGGTTGATGGCATATTGAAGTAGTCAGGCGTAACGGTCGCACACAACACAAGGTCTATCTCATCCGTGCTTAGACCCGCACGCTCAATAGCGATCGCTGCGGCTTTTGCACCCATATCACTGGTGTATTCGTCTTCAGCGGCAATATGACGTTCTTTAATACCGGTTCGTTTAGTGATCCACTCGTCACTTGTATCGACCATTGTTTCTAAGTCTTCGTTGGAAAGGATCTTTTTAGGGATATATGCACCGATCGATCGGAAAGAAGCATAAAGGGGTGTAGTGTGTGACATTGTTATCCTTAGAGCCGTAAATTCATAACCTTTATTTTACCATAAGTTTCTAAGAATTGAGGAGAGAATAAGAAGTAATAGCCATATAATGTGAGGGAAGGGTGTGTAGAAGAGGTGGCAACACAACGACTGCGTTACCCCTCTTTATGACTTAAGAGAGATTCGATCTCTTTATTGACATCCGACTGCGTGTATGCCATCGCCTGGAAGATAGCATTTTTGATCGCTTTTGCATTGGACGCACCGTGAGAGATAATGGCACAACCATCGATCCCCAGTAGCGGTGCTCCACCGTACTCATCTTTGTCAACCTCTTTTTTCATGTTCACAAAGACCTTCTTACGCATCATCAACGCCCCGATCTTTGCAGGTAGGGATTTACGGATATACTGCTTCATCAGAGTAAAGACCGTTGTAACGACCCCTTCACTTGTCTTGAGCAGAATGTTCCCCGTAAACCCGTCACATACGATCACATCGACACTGCCGTCAAAGATATTCTTCCCTTCGACGTTCCCGACGAAACCGCGTAGGTTCTTAAGAAGTTTGAACGCCTCTTTCGTCAAAGCGTTTCCTTTCGAATCCTCCGAACCGTTAGAGAGAAGCCCTACACGAGGATGTGCGATATGCATCGCTTTTTCCATGTATGCTTCACCCATCGCACCGAACTCATATAGGTTCTGCGGTGTACAATCGGTCACTGCACCCACATCAAGCACCAAGGTCTTGTTCTTCCCGATACTTGGCATCAGTGTCGCGAGTGCCGGCTTGGAGATATGCGGCAAACGCCCAATACGCAAAGTTGCAAGTGTCATGGTCGCACCACTGTGTCCGGCAGAAACAACGGCATCGGCCTCTTTGTTACGTACCAGCTCGACCGCTTTATAGATCGATGACTCTTTACGTTTAAGCGCATTGGTCGCCTGATCGGCCATATCTATGACATCTGATGCATCTACAACTTCAACTTTGTTAATATAATATTGGGGGAGTAGTGAGAGGATCTCGTTCTTATCACCTACGAGAATAGGTAAAAATGATTTCTCTTCTAGTGCTTGTACCACACCTTCGATTATCGGTTCGGGACCGAAGTCCCCACCCATCGCATCAATTGCAATTCTGATCATTGCACTTACGCTTTAGTCGTTTTGTACTCACCTGTCGTCATGTTCATGTGGTGAGGCATTCTCCATGTTCCGTCGCTATCTTTTACAGGCATAGGAAGTGTCAACTTGTAGTGTGTTCTTCTTTTTGCCGCTCTTGTTTTACTCACACGTCTCTTAGGTACTGCCATAATTCATCCTTTATTTTAGGTTTTAGTATTCTATTTCAAGCGCCTCTTCACTTCCGTCACAGCTGTCACAGTAGTGGAATGCACCTTCGATCGCGTTCATTTCGCTCTCGAGGATGTACGTTACGTCAATAACGCCATCTAAAAATTCAATTATATCCAAATCATCTTTATCTTCTGATATCCGATCGCTCAAGGTCAACTTAAGCGGTGCATCGACCTGCTGGTCGAATGCCTGACCGCAACGGTCACATACCAAAGGAAGTGCTCCTTCCATTTTGGCATCCAGTAAGACACGATGATAACCGCTCTTTTGCAATGTACCGGTCAAAGCCACCTCCCCTACCTTTAAGGAAACAGGTTTTGCGGTCTGACCGACCTTATCGAAAATGATCTTCAAAAGGATCGTTTCTTAGCAGATTTCTCTTTGTGCGAAGAAGAATGCGATCTCGATCGCTGCATTCTCCAAAGAGTCACTTCCGTGTACTGCGTTCGCATCGATGCTGTCAGCGAAGTCAGCTCGGATAGTTCCCGGCTCAGCCTCTTTTGGGTTTGTTGCACCCATAAGCTCTCTGTTCTTTGCCATTGCGTTCTCACCTTCAAGTACAGAAACCACAACCGGTCCTGAGATCATGAACTCTACAAGGTCATTGAAGAATGGTCTCTCTGCGTGTACTGCGTAGAATGCTTCCGCATCCGCACGGCTAAGTTGGATCTTTTTAGTTGCTGCGATTCTAAGTCCTGCATCCTCAAAACGAGAAAGGATCTTTCCTACAACGTTCTTTGCTACTGCATCTGGTTTGATGATTGATAGTGTTTGTTCCATATTTTATGTTCCTACGGGATAATTTACTTCGTAAAAGGTGAAGTATTCGGGCGGAATTCTACCCAACAGTAGTTTAAATAGGGATTAAAAAGATAAAAAGAAGAGGTTAATAAGAGATGGTCGGAGAGACTCCGACCGATATATCGAGATTAGTCTTCGATAACAGGTGTACCTTTTTCGCCTCTGTTCTCAGCGCAAGGCATACCGTCAACACAGTCATCCCACTGAATACATCCTTCAGTTGGACATGCTTCTGCACATGCCGGTACATCAAAGTGACCTACACACTCAACACATTTGTCTGGGTATACGTAGTAGATCTCTTCACCTGTTGGGTTATCATCCTCGTCAACGATCGCTTCTACCGGACATTCGTCGATACAAGCTGCACAGTTGATACAAGTATCTGTAATAATTACTGCCATTTGTTTCTCCTTTATTAAGATGCTCAAACTATAGCAAAACTTATTTGAATTATTCTTTAATTAAATCCCCAAAAAGGACTTAATCGCCTCCACCTTATCCGTTTTTTCCCATGTGAAATCGGTATCCTCTCTTCCAAAGTGTCCGTATGCCGCTGTTTTACGGTAGATCGGTCTTAGAAGGTCCAGTGTTTCCATGATCCCTTTTGGTGTCAGGTCAAAGAGCTCTTCGATACATGCAACGATCTTTTCCTCATCAATAGTGGCTGTTCCATGTGTGTCGATATGGATCGAAACAGGCTTTGCGACACCGATGGCATAGGCAACTTGCAATGTCGCTTTCTCACATACGCCCGCAGCAACAAGGTTCTTGGCTACATAACGTGCTGCATAGGCTGCAGAACGATCCACCTTGGTCGGATCTTTCCCTGAGAAGGCTCCCCCTCCGTGAGGACAGGAACCACCGTACGTATCAACGATGATCTTACGTCCTGTCAGTCCCGCATCACCTTGCGGTCCACCGATCACGAAACGTCCTGTCGGGTTGATATGGTAGGTAATTCCCTCTTTAAGCATACCGTATGCTTCGAGTACAGGGATGATTACCTCCTCCTGTACCGCTTTTTGTACCTGCGCCAACGAGACATTGTCATGATGCTGTGTAGAGATAACGACCGTATCGACCTCTACAGGTTTTCCATCTACATACTTTACCGAGACTTGTGCCTTACCGTCAGGTCTAAGGAACGGAACCGTACCGTTCTTTCGTACTTCGGCAAGTTTCGCCGTCAGCTTGTGTGCCAATGTAATAGGCAGAGGCATCAGCTCCGGTGTCTCCTTACATGCATATCCGAACATCAATCCCTGATCACCTGCACCAATCTCTCCACACGCTTTGTCAACCCCTTGGTTGATATCGGGAGACTGTTCGCCGATCCCGTTGAGTACACCCGCACTTCTATAGTCAAATCCGTATGCCGCATCGGTATAGCCGATATCGCGTACCACTTCACGTGCGATCTCCTGCATAGGAGCGTACGCTGTTGTTTTCAACTCGCCTGCAATCACACAAAAACCATTGCTCAGTAACGTTTCACATGCCACTCTGGCATTGGGATCCTCCTTGATGATATAGTCCAAGATCGCATCCGAGATCTGATCCGCCATCTTGTCAGGATGCCCTTCAGTTACCGATTCACTGGTAAAAATGTATTCGTTCATTATTACTCCTTCTTCTGAACATCCGGCAAAGCCGTCTGTCCATTCATCTCACTAAAGCTTCGCCTATCGGCTCAGACATAGCAGCTATGATTCATTTAATGTTCGTCCACTGTCACTGAACTTAAAAAAAGTGTGCATACACCTTTTTTTTAAATTCAATCTTGAGGATGGCATCAACAAGCTCAGCCAGTGACATACAAACGGTCACTGAGCTTGTCGAAGTACTACATAATACGTTGTGCCAACTGCTCAGGCAACAACCCAAGGCTCTCTTCTACCAGCTTTGTATTACCGTGTGTGATGAATGCATCATCATACTCAAAAGAGGTTAACGATACCCCTTCGATATCCGCTTCGCTTAAGAATTCCAAAATAGCGGACCCCACGCCACCCAGTCTTGCCGAATCGGAAAAGACATACCATCGGCAATACTGTTTACTCAAAAGCTTCAGCATCGCTTCATCCAGCGGTTTAACAAAGCGAAGGTCCAAGATGGCAGGTTCACTATCGAGCAATGCAGCCGTCTTTAGCGCACGTCCCACTCCGTTACCGTAACCGATCAGAAGTACCTCACCCTCTCCTTCTTGAAGCAGTAGCGATCTTCCCAGCTCGTATGCGGGGCTTTCACGGTCTTCTGCAATGAACGCTCCTCTTGGATAACGGAATGCACAAGGGTGTTCATAGACTTTGGCAAATGCCATGGCATGTTTCATGGTCGTTTCATTGTACGGAGCAAATAGTGTCATGTTCGGAATAGCTCTTAGGTAAGAGATATCGAACGCGCCTTGATGTGTCTCTCCGTCTTCTCCAACGATCCCCGCACGGTCAATAGCGAATGCCACTCCCAGATCCATTAGACAGATATCATGAATGACCTGATCGTATCCACGCTGCAAGAAGGTCGAGTAGAGGGCACAAAAGGGTTTGAAGCCTTCTTTTGCCAACGGCCCCATAGAGGTGACCGCATGCTGCTCGGCGATCGCAACATCCCAGAAACGATCAGGGAAACGCTCCATAACCGCACTCATTCCCGTACCGCTTGGCATGGCGGCGGTCACACCTACGATCTTTTCATCCTCTTCCGCCATAGACAGCAGTGTTTCTGAGAATATCTGGGTCGCTGCTTTGGCACTGCTTTTTTTATATGCCTTTCCTGTCTCAGGATCGAACGCACCGACCCCGTGCCAGTGTTCTTTGGTACCCTCGGCGATCTCATACCCTTTTCCCTTGGTCGTCTGGGCATGAATGATCACCGGTTTTCCAAGGCTTTTGGCAACCTCCATCGTCTCTATCAGTGCGGCAATATCATGTCCGTTAACAGGGCCGATATACTCAATACCCATCTCTTCAAAAAGAATACCCGGGGTAATAAGCTTGAAAGACTCCTCCACTCGCTTTGCCATATAGCTGGTGCCTTCTGGCATCATATCGACGATCTTTTCAACTTTGGACTTGAACTTCTGATAGAACGGGCTTGCCATAGTCTGAGAGAGCAGTTTACTGATCGCACCGATAGGTTTGGCAATACTCATCTCATTATCATTCAAGATGATCACCACAGGATATTTTCTGTCACCCAGCTCGTTAAGCGCTTCATAGACCATCCCCGCACTCATACTCCCGTCACCGATGAAAGCGACAGGAATGCGATCCTCCCCTTTGAGGGCGATCGCTTTTGCCGCACCTACCGCCAAAGAGATGGAAGTGGAACTGTGTCCTGCTACATAGTAGTCGTAAGAGGATTCGCTCGGTTTGGTATAGCCGCAGATACCGCCGAATGTACGAAGAGTATCGAAGGTATCCCAGCGGTCCGTTAAAAGTTTATGCGCGTATGCCTGATGAGAGACATCAAAGATGAACGGGTCGCGGGATGCGTCAAAGACCTTGTGCATCGCCACGATCAGATCCGTCGCACCCAAGGTCGAGCTTAGGTGCCCACCGTTCTTGCTGACCGTCTCCAAGATACGTTCACGTATCTTCTGTGCCAATGATTCAAGCTCTTCTACCGAGTAGTGTGTAATATCCATGATCTCTCTTTAGTCTTGTTTCTCTATGCGATCACTTCTTCAAACTGCTTAAAGAAGATATCGTTCTGTCTCTTGGTCCCGACGGTGATACGAATCGCGTTCATACCGTAAGATGCCAGATCACGGATGATCACCCCGCGTCTAAGCAGGGCATCGGCGATCTGCGTCGAATCCATCGTCTTGGGGAAGAGGTAGGTAATGAAGTTGGTATAGCTCTTAATATAGCCGAACTTATACACCTTTGCAAACGCTTCGTAACGTGTCAACTCCTCTTGATGCAACCTAATGGACTCTGCTACGAACGTCTCATCTTTGGCCGCTGCTATCGCCGCTGCCAAAGAGAGAGTCGTAATATTAAACGGAGGACGCATCTTATAAAGCTCTTGAATAAGCGCTGCTTGCGCAATACCGTACCCCACACGCATACCGCCAAGCCCGTAGGCTTTGGAGAACGTCCCCAGATAGATCACATGTTCGTACCCGATAAGATCTTTAGGACCAATGGCATAGTCGGTATCTTTGGCAGCGGCATACTCCATATAGGCACCATCGACCACCACAAGGGTCTCTGGATCAATCGCTTCGATGATACGCAATACTTCCTCTTTACTCGTTGCATCGCCTGTAGGGTTGTTTGGTGTACAGATGTAAACGATCTTTGGCTTATGGGTACGGTACGCTTCGATGAACTCATCGAACTTATGCTCCCAGCTTGGTGTACGGACGATCTTCGCCCCCATCTGCTTGGCATAGATCTCATACATCGCAAAGGTGACCGCCGACATCAGTACGGATTCATTTTCATTCAGTAGTGCACGGGAGATGAACTCCAATACCTGGTCGCTCCCTGCACCGATGATGATATTCTCATCTTGCACATCGAACTTTTGAGAAAGCGCCGCTTTGAGCTCGAACATACTGTCATCAGGATAAAGGTGCGCTTTGGTCGCATTCTCTCTAATGACACTTGCAACCGCCGGCGAAGTACCGATAGGGTTCTCATTGGAAGCGAGTTTTACTACATCCTCAGGAGCGATACCGAACTCTCGTACCACCAACTCAATAGGCTTTCCCGCTTCGTAGGTCTTAATGTTTTCCAATACTTTGTTAAATTTCATCCCAGATCCTTACTTGGTAGGCTAAAGCCTACCCTACATTCTCTATAAAAGCTTTTCACCAGAAAAGCATACCAAAACTATTCATCATTCACTGTTCATCATTCACTTCTAAAATGCCCCAGCATTTTAAATGTCGTCTGTCTCTTTCACATACGATCCAAGCACTTTAATGGAGTCTTTGTGTTTTTCGATAATCTCTTTGATCTTCGGATCGTCTTTATGCCCGTTGAATTCAATAAAGAAGATGGAATCCCCCTCAACAATATGCGACTTGATCTTGGTAAGGTTGATGTGTGCCGCTTCAAAATCATTAAGGAACTCCACCAGTGAACCCGGTCTGTTAGGAAGCTTGACAAGCAGCGATGTCTTATCTTTTCCACTTGGCGCATTCTCAAAATCACTGACAACGAAGAAACGGGTACGGTTGTTCTGGTTATCTTCGATATTTTCAAAGAGGATCGGCAGGTTGTAGATCTTTGCCGCAACGGCCGAACAGATCGCTGCGCTTTCAGGGTCTTCCGCCGCAAGCTTCGCCGCTTTTGCCGTTGACTCTACCGGGATCTGCTCGACATCATCGAAACCAAAATCGTTCAAGAAGTTCTGACACTGCCCAAAAGCGATATCTTTGGAGTAGATACGTTTGATATCACCGATCTTCTCCGCCTGTGTCGCAAGCACATGGTGGATTTCCACGACCACTTCGGCAATGATCTTCAAGTCATAGTCGTTCAGACAGCTGATGGTATCGGAGACGATCCCGTTGGAGCTGTTCTCGATCGGCACCACACCAAACTTCGCCTTACCGTTGCTTACCTCCCTAAAGACACCTTTGATGGTCGCGACCGGATAGTAGACGCTCATCGCACCGAACTTGCTCTCTGCGGCTTGATGGGTGAAACTCGCTTCAGGCCCAAGATAGGCAACCGCCTCGGGACGCTCAAGGTTACGCGCTACGGCGAACATCTCCAAAAAGAGCGCATCGATCGCCTCATCGGTCAACTTGCCGTTGTTCTGTGCTTTGAGGCGGTTAAGGATCGCCTGTTCTCTCTCGGGACGATAGATGGGCGCACCGGTGGTGTTCTTGAGTTCTCCCACTTGATGCACCAGCTCCATACGCTCATTGTAGAGCTTTAACAGCGTATCGTCGATATGGTCTATCTTCTCTCTTAACTCATCGAGTGTCATCACATTTTCCTTTTGCGGTTACTGAAGGAACTCTCGCTCCAAACGTACCTGATCCTCATAGGTCTCACGTCTGCGGATCAATCTGTCCTCTCCACCTTGCAGTGCCACTTCGGCAGGTTTGGGACGGGTGTTGTAGTTGCTTGCCATCGTAAATCCGTACGCTCCGGCTGATTGGACCACAATGATATCGTTATGGCTCAATGGCGGCAGCGGTACGTTCTTACCGAAGAAGTCACCGCTCTCACAGACAGGCCCTACCACATCGGCAGGTGTCGTCTCACCCTCCACACCCAACGCTTCGATCTTATGGTAAGCGTTGTAGAGGCTTGGACGGATCAGGTCGTTCATCGCACCGTCAACAATGACAAAGCGTCTCTCACCGTTTTGTTTCTCATAAAGTACTCGGGTAAAGAATGCACCTGCATTGGCGACCATATAGCGTCCGGGTTCACACATGATCGTCAGATCAAGCCCCTTGACCGATTCAAAGATCGCCGCGGTATAGTCAGTTTCACGGATGGTCGTCTCATCATCATAGACTACACCGAGCCCACCGCCTACATCGAAGAACTTGATGTCTATCTTGATCGCTTTGAGCGAACGTACCAGATCGGCAACGATCATCGCCGACTCGCGGATAGGGTCGAGGTTGGTCAACTGCGAACCGATATGGAAGTGAATGCCTACCGGATTGAGATGCTCGGACTTGTTCGCATAGATATACATACGTTTTGCCATATCGATCTCGACACCGAACTTGTTCTCATGCAGTCCCGTTGAGATATAGGGGTGTGTCTGCGGATCGATGTTCGGGTTGACACGGATGGAGATGCGCGCCTCTTTGCCAAGCTTCTTGGCTACCATCTCCACACGTTTCATCTCCGCTTCACTCTCAAGGTTGAGCATGAGGATATCCTTTTCCAGTGCCTCTTCGATCTCATCATCACGCTTCCCGACACCCGAGAAGATGATCTTGTACTTGTTCACGCCTGCATCCAATGCACGCTGAACCTCACCGATACTCACACAATCCGCTCCCGCACCGAGTTTGGCAAGGTGCGCAATGACAGAGAGATTGGAGTTGGCTTTTACCGCATAGTTAATGAGGGATTTCTTACCGGCAAATGCCTCTTTGAGCGTCTTATAGCGATTTTCGATATAGTCGAAATCGTACATATAGAGTGGAGAACCGTACTTCTCTACTAATGCTTTATAGTCAATGGTCATTGATCGTCCTGTTTACAAGGTGTGTTTAGGGATAGATTTTATCGAAAAATCACTAAGAGAGAGTTATATCGTCTTCTCATCGGTCAAATAGAGATAGATCGCATAGACCCATAGAAGTGCAATGGGTAAGATCGCCGTGTACTCAGGGGCAACGACACCATTCGATCCGATCTGGTTCAAACCGAACAGTACACCCCAGATCACGAACGTTACACCCAACGAAAGTGCAACGACCGAACCGAAGCTCATCATACGGGCATGGAAAGGAAGCTTGAAAAAGAGTATCAGAAGCATTGCCGGAGCAAAGAGCGGGACGATCACCTTCTCATAGATCGAAGCGCGGATCTTCTGAGAGTCGATATGCTGCTGATCGAGAAGCTGCCATGTATTGATCGCATCGACGATATTGAGTGCTTTCCCTTCATAGAGCGATTCCATGATCTTAGGCTTATACCCTCTAAGCGTTTCGATCGTATCACGGTGGGAGATGGTATATTTCAATAAATCACCTTTAGGGCCGTAAATATGCTCTTTTAGTGTAGCGTTCTTCGCATCCCACTTCTCTCCGTCAAAGATCGCATGTGTAGCGTGGATCGTATACTGAACCTTATGCCCTTCGACCTTAAAGATCGTAATATCTTCCAGTCGTTTATGTACGGGATCAAGTTTTTTCATATAAACAAAAGTATCGTTATATTTAAAAAAGAGGTCATTGACCTTGTAGGCATTGAGCTGATTCTTCAAAAGTTGCGAAGCTTTATCCTTGGCATAGGAGAACGAGGTGGTATGCAAAAGAACAAAGGTCGTATAGGTCAACATCGCAATAAGCATGATAGGCTGCAACAGACGCCTTTTGCTGTACCCGAACGCATGGAAAGCACCCATCGTATTGTGCTTGACCAAAGAGAGCTTTGTCATGATAAGGGCAAATACGATCGCCAACGGATAGAGCAGACTTAGGGCTTCTTGCCACATATAAAAGATATAGAGCACCTTATAGTTACCGGGGATATCGAGTGATTGGATGTGCTGAAAATAATCGATCGCCGCGAACGCAAATGCCAAACCGAACAAAATGGCAAAAAGATTCTTAAGATAATAACTTGCGAGGTAACGAAAATAGAGCGGTGGATTGAGCAGGCTCATGGTCGTAATGTCTTGATCGATTTAAGCGTATAGGTAGAGCGTACCGCATCGAGATCATGTTTGGTCAATGCCTTGCACGCCTCTACCACATGTGCGATAAGCGCCGGTATATCCGCCATCTCTTCAGGTGTGAAGTCATGCAGTACATAATCGGCCACCTGCGATTTGCGTTCGGGCTTATCGACCCCGACACGCACACGCAAATACTCTTTGCCAATCGCCGCATCGATCGACTTTAAGCCGTTATGACCGCCATGCCCTCCTCCTCTTTTAAAACGCACTGCACCAAAGGGAAGATCGATATCGTCATGTATCACGATAATATCTTCAGTATCGACCTTGAAAAACTGCTTTACGGGTAATACGCTTTTCCCCGAAAGGTTCATAAAGGTAGTGGGTTTTAAAAAAAGAGCGGAGGATGTACGGTAGAGTTCACCGTAAAACGTACTTTTGGAGATATCTCGTGCACCAAGGTCATGCACAAGTGCATCGATGACCTTGAAGCCGATATTGTGTCGTGTATCTTCGTACTTTGATCCGGGGTTTCCTAGACCGACAAAGAGCGTCACGACAAAACTTTCATTACTTGGCTTTGATGACACCACAGATAGCAACGTCAGGTCTGTCCATCATACGGCAACCTTCCGGTACTTCTACGTCTCTTACAAGGATAGACTCATCTCTGTTCAAGTGTGCAACATCAAGATCGAACTTCGCAGGGATATTTTCGATAGCCCCTCTTACTTTAACACGTCTTTTAGACATAACAAGTACACCTTTGTTCTTCAAACCAACCGGTGTACCGTGCGTAACAACCGGTACAAGATAGTCAGTCACTTGACCTGGTACTGCGATTCTAAGGTCAACGTGAACCACTTCACCATGAACAGGGTGTAGTTGATACTCTTGGATCACTACGTTCAACTCTTTGTCTCCGAGTTTTACTGGGAATGCAAGATTCTCTTTGGCTCTTACTGCTCTTACAAACTCACCACGCTTGAACGCAGCTTGAATGTTCTCTACACCTTTAGCGTAAAGGTTTGCAGTTAGATAACCATCTCTTCTAAGCTTCTTTGCAGTCGTCTTTCCGATACTCTCTCTAACGATACCTTCTAACATATTATGTCCTTAAATTAAAATAGGGTGGGATTATACCGAAAGTTTTTTAAAGGGAGTTGAAAGGTTCCGTAGCTAAAAACAACACGCAGGTGTTGTTTTCTTAACACTTTGCCTCCACGGCTCCACTTCGTTACGACCGCTCCGGTTCCGTAGCTAAAAACAACACGCAGGTGTTGTTTTCTTAACGCTACTCATCCTTGAAATCGAAGAAGTCTAGTTCTTTATCTTGTTTGTCTTTAACAATAGCACCTTTACCGACACCTTGCATCTTCAGCTTCATATCGGCAGGGTTTGTCGCATAGTCAAGAGCTGTTTTTTCATCAATATCACCACGGCGGAAAATATCGAGCACTGCTTGGTCAAAGGTCTGTGTACCGTAGATCTCCTTACCTTCAAAGAGTGCATCGGGGATCTCCGCATCACGGTTCTCGGCGATCAACTGTTCGATACGTGCGGTCTTTTTCAATATCTCGATCGCAGCAGCCCGTCCGCCACGCTTGGTCGGGATAAGCCGTTGGGAAAGTACCCCCTCAAGTACCGATGCCAGTGACATTCTAATACGGTTCTGCTCATCATTGGGGAACATACCGACAATACGGTCGATGGTCTCTTTTGCATCGAGTGTATGCAGAGTCGAGAATACCAAGTGCCCCGTATTGGCTGCATGAAGTGCGATATCGATGGTCTCAAGATCCCTCATCTCCCCGACTAAAATAATATCGGGGTCTTCACGCAGTGCCGCTCTAAGCGCATCGGAGAAGGAGTGGGCATCTTGTCCGATACTTCTTTGATTGATCAAACATCCTCTGTCTTTATGAACGAACTCGATCGGATCCTCAACTGTAATAATATGCTTTTTCTGTTCACGGTTGATCTTATCGAGGATCGCAGCGAGCGTGGTCGATTTACCAGAACCCGTTACCCCAGTTACCAGTACCAGACCACGTTGGATGGATGCGAACTCATTGACAACGGTCGGAAGTCCCAATTCTTCAATGGTCTTGATCTCAACGGGAATAATACGGAAGACCGCACTCAAACCATCCATCTGGTAGAAGAAGTTGACCCTGAAACGGTACTCCTGTCCCATAGAGTAGGAGAAGTCCAGATTACGCTCTTTTTTAAGCTTGTCATACTGGTCTGCCGTTGCGATCTCTTTTGCAAGCTGATCCATCTGCTCGGCACTCAGTTCATCTTTTCCAAGGATCTTCAATACTCCGTGGATTCTCACACGTACATGTGATCCCGCTTTCAAGTGAAGGTCACTTCCTTCATTACTGATCATCGTACGCAGATACAGTTTTAGCTTTTCTTCCATTTGACTACCCTCTTTCTCTTTTACTTTAAGCTTTCAAGCATTTGTGCGAATGCTTTTTCAAAGGCTTCAAGTCCCTCGTTTAGAAGTGTATCATAAACTGCGTCCATATCAAAACCGTTATCGGAAAGTTTGGTGAAATACCCGTTGATGACCGCGTCCTCCATCGGCAGTTTCGGCGGTGTCGGTTTAACCTTTAGCCATGACTCGATGGTCGCAAGCGGTGCGGTGTTGACCGAGTGCGGAGCAAGCAGTTCTCTCATATAATGATATGGTGGCAGGTCATCCCCTTTCACACCGGTACTGGCAAAAAGCGTTCGAATATGAGGGTTCTGACTCTTCTCGATAAGGTTATAGACCTTTGCGGCATTGTAGATACCCGTCAGATTCGTATCGATCCCGTTTTGTGCCAGATCGTCATCGAGCATACGGTCGAAACGGCTGACGAATACGGAGATGACACCGTCGACCTTTTTATCCGTCTGCTCCATCCCCTTCTCCATCGCCTTGACACAACGCTGTGCCTGTGTCGGAGAGAAGATAAGCGTCGCATTGACGGAGATACCTTCTGCAAGCAGTGCGCCCATTGCATCATAACCCGCATTGGTAGCAGGTACCTTGACCATGACGTTCGGCTCACCGATAGCGGCAAAAAGGCGTTTCCCCTCTTCAATGGTTCCTTGCGTATCGTTGGAGAGGAAGGGGTCTACTTCTATGGAGATATAGCCGTCATTTCCCTCGTCATACAACGGTCTAAGCGCTTGAGCGGCCGTTTTGATATCTTCGATCGCCAACGCTTCATACTTCTCTTTCGGGCTTTTATCTGCCAGACTCTCCAGCTGCTCTTTATACGCAGGAGAGGTCGTGATCGCCGAAGCGAAGATCGCAGGGTTGCTTGTCGCACCGTTGATGATCCCATTCTTTATCAGTGTTCCGAACTCATTTTTCAAATAGTCACGCTCTACAAAATCCAACCATAAGGAGAATCCAATCTCTCTGTCTACCATCTACTTTCCTTCTTCTTGATATTCCCAAATGAGTTCACGCCACGATCCGATATGACTCGGTTTTTGCAGAGTCGCTTCAAGTTCGTCGAGGAACTGCTCCCTCGGTATCTCTATTGCACCAAGTCCGACCATATGATCGGTCCTCATCTGACAGTCGATAAAATCATAACCTCTCTGACCTAAAACATCACTGAGCGCTTTAAATGCCACCTTTGAAGCATCGGAAACCAGAGAGAACATCGACTCACCGAAAAAGGCCTTTCCCATGGAAATACCGTAAAGTCCACCAACAAGCTCTCCCTCTTTATAAACCTCCACACTATGTGCATACCCCTCTTCATGCAGGCGAATATACGCCTTTTGCATCTGAGGAACGATCCATGAACCGTTCTGCCCCTCACGCGGGACGGTCGCACAATAGCGTATGACATCGGCAAATCGATGATCGAACGTCACGGTAAATCTACCACTGCGCAATACTCTTCTGAATGATTTTCTCAATTTGAAGTTCTCTGGATAAAGTACCAAACGCGGATCGGGAGACCACCATAAAATCGGATCACCCTCACTGTACCATGGGAAAATGCCGTTGCGATACGCTGTCAATATACGGGTGGAAGAGAGATCACCGCCATAGGCGAGCAACCCTTCATCAGAGGCAAAACGGGGATTGGGAAAACTGTAGGAGTAGTCACTTAAAGGAGGAATAAGGTAGGTCTCCTCTTCGAATATGGAACCCATCAGCAAACGCTCCGCGTTTGAGTGATGAATGATTTTGGTATGCGTTGCTCTGCAACACTTTTATGGTTATACACTCTCTTTTCCTTTATTCATTATAAGGTGCTTGTACCCTCACGGCACCAAAGATTGATCTACATTCAAATCTATTTTATTTTAGCATCAGATAAAGGTGTTGTCAGAGGACAACACCCTACCCACACGCTTAATAAAAGTTTTTCCCCTGGAAAAACATACCGACATTATTCATTCAAAAAGTCAAACGTCAACATTTGATCTTTCAATCCTACTTTGACACTGCCGCCTTTTTTGAGTTTTCCAAACAGGATCTCATCGGTCAGTGCCTCTTTGATCTTCTCATCGATCACACGGGCAATATGACGTGCGCCGTAGCGTTCGTCATAGCCTTGCTGTGCCAGCCACTCTTTGGCTTTTTTACCGACTTTGACCTTCACTTTCTTAGCCTCAAGCAGTTTGTTGAGCTTTGCTATCTCCCTATCGATGATCTCTACCAACGCATCGAGTTTCAACGGATTGAACTCGACAACGGCACTAAGGCGGTTCCTAAATTCCGGAGAGAAGAAGGCATTGATCGCCTTGTCCGTCTTCATAGTGTTGTCTTTGTTGAAGCCCATTACATTAGGCTCTTTGGTACCAAGGTTGGAGGTCATGATCAAGATAACGTTCTTAAAATCCGTTACCACTCCGTTGTTGTCGGTCAATTTGGCACCATCCATGATTTGAAGCAGGATATTCATAATATCGGGATGGGCTTTCTCGATCTCATCAAGCAGCAGTACGGTGTGCGGGTTTCGTTTGATCATCTCGGTCAGCAGACCTCCCTGCTCATACCCTACATAGCCCGGAGGCGCACCGACAAGACGGCTAACCGTATGTGTTTCCATATATTCACTCATATCCAGACGTTCAAAGTGCACGTGCATCGTTTCGGCAAGCTGGGTCGCCAGTGCGGTTTTACCCACACCGGTAGGGCCGACAAAGAGGAATGAACCGATAGGTCTGTTCTCCCCGTTGAGCCCTGCGTAGGAGCGCTTGATCGCCGTTGCCAATGCTGCAATGGCCTCATCCTGCCCGATAATATGTGCTTTAAGATCCTTTTCGAGGTTTTTCAGCTTAAGCGTATCTTCCGTACCTACGACCGTGGAAGGAAGCTTCATCATCTTAGCCACGCTCTCTTCGATATCTTTAGGTTTGACACGTACCCCCTCTTTACCTCGGAGCATAAAGTGCGCACCCACCTCATCGACAATATCCATCGCTTTGTCCGGCAAGAACCGGTCATGCAGGTACTTAACAGAAAGATCTATCGCACGTTGCAAAGCAGCATCGCTGAAGCTGATCTTATGGAACGCTTCATACTTGTGCTGTACGCCTTTGAGGATGGTAAAGGTATCTTCAATGCTCGGCTCCTCCACATCGATCTTGGCAAAACGGCGGCTGAGCGCCTTGTCTTTGTCAAAGAAGTTACGATACTCCTGATAGGTCGTCGCACCGATACATTTAAGCTCACCTCTGGCAAGGGCGGGTTTGAGCAGGTTGCTCGCATCCATGCTCCCGCCGCTTGTCGCCCCTGCTCCCACCATCGTATGGATCTCATCGATGAACAATATGGCACCTTTTTGAGCTTTAAGCTCTTTGAGTATACCCTTAAGACGCTTCTCGAAATCACCACGGTACTTCGTACCCGCGATCAGCGCCCCCAGATCAAGGGCATAGACTTTAGCCTCTTTGAGGACATCAGGCACATCCCCTTCACTGATCTTTAATGCCAACCCCTCTGCGATCGCAGTCTTACCAACGCCGGGTTCTCCAACAAGCAGTGGGTTGTTCTTCTTGCGTCGGCAAAGCGTCTGCATCACACGGTCTATCTCATCGACACGCCCGATGACAGGATCGATCTTGCCGCTTTTCGCCAAAGAGACAAGCTCCATGGTAAACTGTGAAAGCAGACTCTCTTGTGAAGGGCTTTGCCCACCATCCGTATCCGATAGCTCCTCTTCATGTGCATGGGAGATGACCTCAAGCACATCTACCCGTTCGATCCCCTCCTCTTTGAGCAGGGTCACGGCAAAAATATGCTCCTGTGAGAGGATCGAAGCGAGCATATCACCCACACGTGCTTCCGTTCTGCCGGAGGCATGGATATGGTTCATCATATCCGTGATCGCCTGTGTAAGCGGTACGGTCTCCATCGGTTCACCCGCTTCTTCCAATACAGGAACGGTCTTGTCGATATATTGCGTAACGGCTGCTTCCAAGTGCGCAATATCGGCACCGAGCATCTCTAAAATAGCACGCCCCTCTTTAGCATGAAGGATCGCCAAAAAGAGATGCTCCAACGTCAAATACTCATGATGCTTCTCTTTTGCGTAGGTTACCGCCTCTTTAAAGACATCGTTCAATGCAACGCTGATCATTCTAGCTCTCCTCTTCCATTGTCGCTAAGAGCGGAAAACCGTTCTGCTTGGCACGCTGTCTGACCTGCTCCACTTTCGTCTTGGCGATCTCATAGATATAGACCCCGCATACCGCCTTACCCTTTTCATGGATCTGAAGCATGATACGCTCCGCTTGTTGGGTATCTTTTCGAAATATTCCCGTAAGGATCTCTACGACAAAATCCATACTTGTATAATCATCATTATGTAGCAACACCTTGAACATCTGCGGTTCTTGTAGTACCAAGGCGACATCTAACTCTTCTTCAAACTTTGGCATATTGTGCTAATATTCCTTACTTGGTTTTTTAATAGTATAACAAAATAAAGGTTAACAAAGGAGCTATGTGATGATGAGAAGCCTCTTTATTACGGCGACGGGCACCAATGTCGGGAAAACACACACCACACTGAAACTGATCGAAGCACTGGCAAAAAATGGTATCCGCCCGGGGGTCTACAAACCCATCGAAACGGGAGTGACGGCCACACCGCCTGATGCAAGCGTACTGCTTGAGGCATGCAAAAAGGTCAATCCGGAATTTGCCGACTTCAGTACAAACGATATTACCGCCTATACCTTCCCGCTCCCTGCCGCACCTTTTTGTGCCGATACGGACAAACGTATCGATCTTCAGCGCATCATCGACATGCACGATATGCTTCTCAAGCGTTGCGATCTGCTTCTGGTAGAGGGAGCGGGTGGCCTGATGGTTCCCATTACAGAAACCTATATGATGATCAACCTCATCAAAGAGGTGGAAGCCAAAGCCCTGCTTGTCACCCCAAGCCGTCTTGGGTGCATTAACGATACCCTGCTCTCTATCATGGCACTCAAGACTTTCGATATCGACTTTGAATGGTGTGTCAACCTCCATGAAGACAAAGAGCGCTTTGCAGAGGTGACACAACCCTACTATGATGCCGTATTCCCACACTGGTGGCATCTGGATGAAGGAGTTGAACGATTCGTCACTTCACTATCATAGGGGCTTTGTCCCTAGCTGATGCTTCTACACTCCTCTTTTACCAATGATAGGCTATAATCACATACTGAAAATATCTCGAAATACTCAAGGAAACCCCATGCAACACCTTGTCGATACCAATGACCTTTCCGACATCCAACTACAACAACTTCTCAATGATGCCGCACATTTTAAAGCACAACGTCCCCCACAACTTCTTAAGGACAAACTGCTCATCACCCTCTTTTTCGAGCCCTCCACCCGTACGCGAAGCTCGTTTGAAGTTGCAGCAAAGCGCTTGGGTGCCTCGGTCGTTCACCTTGACCCCAGCCGCTCTTCGACCAAAAAAGGAGAGAGTCTGGAAGATACTTTTGCCAATCTTTGTGCCATGGGGCCTGACGGTGTGATCATCCGCCATGAAAACAACAGTGCCCCCGGGCTCCTTGCCAATATGCAGATGACCTCCGTTATCAATGCCGGTGCGGGGAACTATGCCCACCCGACCCAGGCGCTGTTGGATCTTTTTACCATCCATGAGCACTTCAAGGGAGATATCCAAGGTAAGCGTATCGCTATTGTCGGAGATATCGCCAACTCCAGAGTGGCAAGCTCCGGTATTCGTCTGTTCAAACGCATCGGTCTTGACGTGGTACTTGTCGCACCGCAGCCGTTCATGCCGCAAGAGAGTACACTTCCGCAATACGAACACCTTGAAGATGTCATTGAGAATGTCGATATCGTCATGAGCCTTCGTGCACAGCTGGAGCGCCATGCCAAGCCGATATTCGACGACTATGAAGAGTACGCAAAACACTACTGCATCACCAAAGAGCGTTTACAAGAGCGTAATATTCTACTCCTACACCCAGGGCCTGTCATGCGTAACATCGATATTAGCGACCAGATGCTCGACGACCCGCGCTGCAAAGTGCTAGAACAGGTTAAAAACGGGGTTTTCCTCCGTATGGCTGTATTGAAACTGCTTCTTTTGGATTCATAAGGTGCTACCTGCTTGGCATAGGAGAGAGTCTTATCATCTGATAGCATCTCCCTACTTCTTTATGCACATCAATATCGGTATTGGGATCAAAAGACCCCGACCTACGGAGAGACCATAGTGTTCATGGATAGACAAGAGGGGTTTGACCAGATTAATAGATTGGGCTCCGCACGTACTCCTTTTCTCTTCATCATCTCTTATGACAGAACAAAGATATTCGCTCAGCCTTTGGAAGAACTCGACGGTGACATCTTCTATAAACTCGAAGATTGGCGTAACTACCCTGTCAAAAAACGCGAACAAGATTTTACGTTCTCCTTTTTGCCTATCGATCTTCCAACGTACAAAAAATCACTGGAGAGGGTTCTTGAGCAGATACGCTCGGGCAATACCTACCTGCTCAACCTCACCTTCGCCACCCCTATTCAAACGGATCTTTCGCTTAAAGAGATATTCACCTACGCCCAAGCCAGGTTCAAGCTCTACTTCAAAGGCGAATTTATCTGCTTCTCTCCCGAACGATTTGTCCAGATAGAGGGCAATACCATCGCCACCTACCCCATGAAAGGCACCATCGATGCCGATCTGCCAAATGCCAAAGCGCATATCCTTTCCAATGAAAAAGAGATGGCAGAACACGTCATGATCGTCGATTTGATGCGAAACGACCTCGGCATCATCGGTACGGATGTCAAAGTGGAACGCTTCCGCTATGTCGACCGTATCAAAGCCGGCAGAAAAGCGCTTTTGCAGGTCAGTTCAAAGATCTGTGCCAAACTCCCTTCCAACTGGCATGACCAGATCGGCACTCTGCTGGAGAAGATCACCCCGGCAGGCTCCATTACCGGAACACCCAAAAAGAAGACCATGGAGATCATCGACACAGTAGAAAACTACGAACGCGGCTTCTACACCGGCATCTTCGGCATATATGACGGCACCAACCTACGCTCAGCTGTCATGATCCGCTTTATCGAAGCGCAAAACGGCAAACTCCTCTACAAAAGTGGCGGCGGCATCACCATCGATTCTGACGCCCAAAGTGAATACAAAGAGCTTATCGACAAGATATATTTGCCGTTTTAATAGCTTTAATACTTATAAAGCTTGAGATCGGCTTCATTTCTGGCAACACTGCCGAAAATAGCTATCTTTTCAATACCGAACTTTTCCGATAGAACCGTTTTTAAACTTCTCAGTGTTTACAATTCATGCATCGTCCACTCCCAATATTTCCATGTAAGCTATTATAACATATGTCATAACGATGCCTTCGTCCGAGATAAGAGACTCTTTTGACAACACCCGCGCTTTGGACGATGCAGCCAATGGTAGTCGGGGTCTTTGTTGAATGCAACGACATAAAGCCCTTCGGGGTCTCTCCATGCATCGATGATAAGCCCCTCCTCTACCGGCTTGCCCTTCGCTGTTACGACCAGTGCGTTGTGTTCTCTCCAGTATGAGCCGATATTCGCTCCGGCAAGATGAAATGAGAAGTGCGGGTAATCCCCGTTGACAACGTGACGATAGAGCGCATCGCTGTAGTGGTAACACAGTCCCTTCTCTTTAACGCCGATATTTACCAGAAAATTATGTACTTTTGGGGAGGTGGTACGCAAGAAAGCTTCGTTCAGGCGATACGTAGCGTAGTAAAGGTCTTGTGCTAACCGTTTTGCTTCTGAGCGTGGGATCGTCTTATCTAACGAGGCGAGCATCACGGCGATATTCTCCGGTGTTCGTTTAGCAATGAGAGAGGGAGGGACGCACCCCTGTAACAACAGGAGCGCTACGAGCCATACGCTAGCGATAAAGCTGTGCATAGTAGCCAAAAAGATAGGCCATACCGCCAAGCACAGCCATGAACATCAGCAAAACATAGACCCAAAGTGAATTTGGACGTTTTGCCAGCATATATCCGCCGATAAAGCCACTAATAAGCCCGCCGATATGCGCGCTCATATCGATAGAGGGAATGGCAAGTCCCAAGAAGAGGTTGATCCCGATGATCGCGACAAAATCCTTCATGAACTCGCGGCTATAGGCGGCAATCTGCGCCCTGTGTGCCAAAAAGAAGCCTGCAAGCGCACCGAAAAGCCCGAATATCGCACCCGATGCCCCGATACCGACACTCTGTGGATGCACCGCCAAAGAGGCAAGCGCACCGATGAGTCCTGAGAAAAGATAGAGTGCAAGATATGCCGACTTTGTATAGTAGCTCTCCACACCCCGCCCGACAATATAGAGCGAGACCATGTTCATCAAAATATGGGTCATCCCTCCATGCAGGAACATCGCACTAAAGAGCCGCCACCACTCCCCTTTAAGCACCACCAACGGCCCGTAAAGCGCACCCATATCGACCAACACTTGCAGATTCATATCGATCACATCGCCGCTAAGAAGTATACAAAAAAGGTATGCAAATAGATTAAGAAGAATAAGCCCGCCCGTAAGCGGGTATTGTTTGAGAAGTTCTTTCATATAAACTAACAGATCGCCTCTGCAAAGATCACACCGTCTATCCCGCCGCGAGCGATCTTGCTGATCTCTTTTTCACTGTGAATGAGTACCAAAATACGGGTATCAAAAAGATACTCCTGTGCCACAGGCTGCACCATCAGTGCAGTATCTTCATCGCAGATCGCATATGAAGCACCCAGCGCATTGGCATAGAGCGCTTCATCAAGCGTGTTGATCACTATTGCATACGGCAGTGCATTCTCCTGACAATATTGTGCCAAAGCATGAGAGTCGACAAGAGGTTCGAGAAGCAACACCTGATCAGGCTTGCTCGCCTTAATATCATTCAGAGAAAAAACCCTGCAAAATTGTGGACTTTTGATCCATGGGTGACCTATGAGTATCATCTTCATCTCCTTGAATTGAACATGATGTATTGTAGCATAAATCACGCCACTTCGGAACAAAAATACTATACACACTCATCACAATAGTATTTGCCCTGTACCACGGTCATCTCTTCGACCACGACCCATGTACCGCACTTGGCACACTCTACCATCGTCTCCTCTTCTATCTTAGGTTTCGATCTTTTTGTACGAGGTTTCGAGGTCTTATCTAAAATTGGGATTTTCCCTCCAAAAAAACGGTAGATCATCACACCGATCACCGCAAGGATCAATAGTTTTAAGAGCATTCTTTTCCTTTCATGTAGAGATAGTTCCGCATCTCTTTTTGCACGATCTCATATGTTAGATGGGAAGCCAATCCTTCCACCTCATCAAATACCCGACTTCCTTTATAGAAGAGATACTGTGTATGGGCATCACTGACCGTCCCGGTCAATTCAAGCAGTAGCTTCGTATTGGTCACGGCACGTGATGTAATAAGTTCGAACGGTGTGTGTGTGATGGTCTCTACTCGTTTCGCTTCTACTTTGACATTCGTAATACCAAGATCGATGCAAGCATACTTTAAAAAGGCTACCCGTTTCTTAAGTGGCTCGGAGAGCACCACATCTGTCTGTGGCAGAGATATCGCCAATACCAGACCCGGAAAGCCTGCCCCGGTACCGACATCAAGCATATCTTTTGGAATATCGATAAAGTTCAACGGATAGAGCGCATCGATAATATTGGCATAGATCGCCTCTACTGTTCTAGCCCCCGTAAGGTTATGTACCTTGTTCCACTCATGCAAAAGATCACTAAAGCGCATAAGCTTCTCTATCGTCTCCGAAGAGAGTGCTATCCCCTCTCCTTGCAACATCTTCGCTAACTTCACGCTGCTACGACCTTGACCAGTCCGCTTTGCGTAAGTCTTTCTACAAATGTAAGAAGATCCTGTCTCAATCTCTCCTCATCCACTTCATACATCTGCAACAGCGCATCAAATACTTTCTGCAAGTCTCCTTCATGCGTTTCGATCTGCTGCCAAATATCCGTTCCGACAGCATCAAGCCCAAAATAGTTCTCACTCTCCATATCAAGCAGAACCATCTCTCCGTCCACCTCCTGAGCGAAGATCGTATCTGCGAATGTAACTTTTTGTGTGATATCCAACATCTTATCCTTACGATTCAATTTATCCTATAAAGTATAGCATAAAAAGTATAGTTTTTTCGTACGTTAAAGCCGTTCAAGGAGATCAAAATGCTATAATGCAAGATTAAAAAAAGGAATGGTTTTGGTAATTTACGGCATTCGTATCATCAGTGACAGAGCATTCTCTCTACCCTTTCCAAAGACATCTCCTTTCAAAAAAACCCTTACCCTCAAGGCGATACCCCCCACCTCATTAAAAGCATCTTTCACCTGCGGTACATATCTGCACACTACCCACAAGCACCGTATCTTTCTTTACAGTAACAAAAGCATCAACAAACCACTTACTGCCAAACAACCGCTCTGTTACGAAGTGGAAGGGAAGCTCCGCTTCTACTGGTATTATAAAGATACCACACTCTACTATGAGATCATCGATACGGCTTCGGAAGATTTTGATTTCTGGTTCGTACACACCTTTTTCCCACTTTTTTTAAGTATGGAGAAGTACTATACGCTCCTACACGGAAGTGCCGTTGAGATCGAAGGCAGGTCCATTCTCTTCCTCGCTCCGTACAACAGCGGAAAATCAACCCTCACGTACTACCTCTCTCAAGAAAAAGGGTATCGGCTTATTGCAGATGACATACTCCCCACATGGATCGAGAACGATACCCTTCACTATGCCCCTTCTCACCCCTTCTCCCGCCCTTTTAGACAGATACAGACCCTTGGAGACAAAGTAGAACACTTTAAAAACACTTTTGGAAAGATCGATGCAGTCTACATTTTACAGAACCATTCAGAAACGACAGAAACAACCATAAGAGCCCTTGAAGGCATCGAGAAATTTACCCTTGTACGAAAGAACAGTCTTATCTACACACTTAAAAGTTTTCGTCTCGACCATGAGGCTTACCTAGGAAGACTACTGAACATCATACCTTTTTTCGTGATCGACCGTCCGTGGGGAAAGGCATACTTAGAAGAAAGCTATCAAACGATCAAAAGGCATATCAATAGTCTATATTAAAGTATTTAAGATATTTAATCTTTACAGCTTTCTAACACATAAGGGTTTGGAGCAAATTCAGACTTATCAAGATATGGATTAAGTGCATACCAATACTCTATATTTATCATACGCCAATAGCGATTGAAATCTCGTGGTTTCATTTTACCACCTATATAAGCTTCTTCATGTGCTTTGATAGTTTCAAGTTTTATCAATCCCATTTTTACCAAAGTAGGATCTTGCCAAAGCTTCTCTCTATCTATCGCATCTATCTGTTGACGAACTATAACACTAAACTCTGCTTTATCTCTACGGTTCAACACTTTAGGAGGTAAGACATCTTTCATCGCATGTGCATGAAGATGTCGGTTGTTACCCATACTATAACGATACTCAGGTGGTACACTCAACATAAACTTGATCAACTCTTCATCTTCAAAAGGTGAAACAAATTTGATACCATACTTTTCATATACTGCATTTGAAAAACTACTATATCTACTCATATGAAAAAAAGAAGATGTTAAAGAATATACAATTCTTGCTTGATCTTCCCATTTAAAAGTCTTTCTATCTACAATATCTACAAATGAACGAGAAGGTACTTTCTCTCCAAATACTTCTTCACAACTAGGCTGTATCACAGATTTACCCAAAAGCATTTTTAAACGGTTAAAACTAGCTTCACCTATCTTATCTTTGAGTTTATTTTTGAAATGTCTTTGTATATATCTTTTTGGATGTTTAAGATAACTAACTTCCCTTGCAAAGTCACTTATCTTACCACGATAAAGATGATTGATGATACTAGCTTGATTTCCTGCCAAGGTATGATCTCCTACCTGACCTGTAAGTACTGTATCTATGTTGTTTTCTCTGACAGCTTCCATAAGTGGAGCCAACATTGTAAAAGTTACCCATATAGGCCAATGTGGATTTAAATCATAATTCCATTTCATATTATATCTATACTTATAATCCAGTGCTGTACAATCCTTTCTTATAATATCAGTCTTATATCCATGAAATTTCATCACAGCATCTACATAGTCTCTTTCATCACATGAAGGATGAGAAAAGTCCATACTTAACGCGATGATATTATCTGTATATTTAGTAGCTATACCATATACAGAACTAGAATCAAATCCTCCACTAAGCTGACACCCTATCATCTTAGAAGTATCTATGAGGTTTTGTGTAGCATCTTCAAAGAGCTGTCGAAACTTAACAGAAGCATCTTGAAAGGAAATATGATTATCAATAGATATAGAAGTATAATCTATTTTTGAAGTAAGAGTTCCATCATCTTTTAGGATATGTCCATGAGGAACTTTATAAATATTCTGATACATGGTAGCATCAGGCTGAATTGTACCATGCCATAAAAAATCTTGCACAGCACAAATATTGACAGAGATGGAAGAGAGCTTTAAAAGCTCTCCCATATTTTTAGATATTATATGCTTATTTGCTTTTATAGAGTAATACACTATTAGCTCGCTGTACCACCCTCAAGGCCTTCACTATCCGTATTAACTTCCCCACCACCAAGGGTATGCAGTCTTACATCTATTTTATTTAGTTTTGGTGTATTATACGACTTTTTAACTTCTTCCATTTTTACTTATCCTCTCAATTCAGGCATATCACAATCTTGTGCATCTTCTACAGCTTGTTGTGCTTGTTCTAATGTAGTATTACATTTTTGCATCATATTATTAATAGTTGATTTTACTTTTTCTTCCATAGGAAGCTCCATATTACAAGGCATTTCAGGCATCTTGATACCACAGTTGTCATCTTCTACCTCTGTAACACTCATACGCATAAATGCTCTAGTTTTACTCTCTTCATCTGTCCAGATAGTATCAACTTTTTGGAAACACTCTGCTGGCCATTTGTCTGTTGTATTTGGTAATCCTTGTTCATTTACTGCTGGACATCCCTCTTTGCTAGCATCATAGATGTATGGACCATCAAAGCTAAGCTGATACTCTTTCTCACTACCAGGGATAGTCATACCCATCATCTTTTTACTTACAGTAAATGTATCTGTCATACTAGTATCTTTGATCTTCATTGCATCCGCACAAGCAACAGCATCAGTAACACCATCACCTTTAAAATCAATATCCAGACCATATGCTGGCCATCCACTTAAGATATTTTCATGTACCGCAGTATCATAAGCAAGATCATTTACCACTTCACCTGCATCAACACTGCTTCTTGGACAGATCAGCCCCCAGCTATCTCTTTGGAAGTTAATTGTTTCCCAATAATACATAGTAGTAGTATAGTTCTTCTTGAACACTTCATTGTGGTCTTTGTCATAGATAGCTACATTCCAGCTTACATCTGAAGAGTGTGTACCAACAAAGCTATTTTTGTAGTTGTTCACTTCTATGAAGTTAAGTGGATAAAATGTATCTGTATCACCAGCTTTGAGTTTGTTTCCTTCACCCATACCAAATCCACCAAGTCCTATACCGTTAGAACCACCTATATCATCACCTGCACCATCTTCACTTACAAATGGTGCTTTTTCAGGGTGTCCCCAAGTCCATGCTGGGTATGCCCCGTTTGGATCATCGGCGTATCTTTTACCGTCATTTTCCATATCACCATAGTAAACATTTGCAGAGAATTTACCCTCTCTCCACCAGAAACCATCCTGAGTTGTATCATCTTTACCTGGATGCATATTTGGAGAGTTATACTCTGAACTCTCTTCTATAAACCCACCAAATGTTTTGTAGTAGAAGTCAAAGTCATCTGCACCACATCCACTAGCAGAACCATAACTCATCGCCATGCTTCCACCACCCATAGGGCTGAAACCATCTATACAGATATAGCCTCCGTTTGCATTCATACCATACTGAACACTTCCTCCCATACCATTTGAAGCACCAGCCATGTTACCTGTAGTACCACTAGTAGTTGTAGAGTTGTTACCACTCATACCACCAAATCCAAATGCATTTGCTTGTGTTCCTGCGACAACCATACTTGCAACCAGACTTAAAAAGACTTTTCTATTCATTCCATTCTTCCTTTGTTTATTGAATGTTCTATGATTGAGGCAACCCGGCCGTCTGCTTGAGACCCGTAGCTTTCCGTCCCTGATTCGCATCAAGTTTGGCTTTTCTGAAATGTAAAAGTTGAACAATGAGGCAACCCGGCTGTCTCCCCCCTGAGACCCGTGGCTTTCCGTCCCCGCTTCACAACGGGTTTGGCATTTCTGTTTGAAAACATCAACCAGAGACGCATCAAAGTAAGGACTCCCCCCTTCCTTTGTAGCGTTTATGCATGTATATTACCAGAAGAATATCATTAAAATATATCAAAAATAAAATCTTTTAATGATTTTCATGAAATTAAATATAAGAAGTCAAAGAGTTTTACTATGTTCAACAATTGATGTATATACCTCAGAAAGACGTGAAATATTCCAAGGCCGATAGACTCTAAATACGCGGATTTTATTTAATAACTTCGAAAGACAGGTCATTCTATACTGTTTTTGGGAAGGAAAAGAGAATAGATAATGAGGGAGCATCGCATTGAATTTTCCAAACCCTCTTACCTCTTCTATCGTTATCGGGGCATTATGTTCACTTTTTTCCAAAATGTACATGGCATGAAGTGGTAGATAGCTATCAAGGAAGTCAGATACTCGATATCCCAGATCTTCAAACTTACGGTAAGGACGATGATAAGGGTGACTTCCCGTAAGCATGAATTGTCCATTTTCTACGATCATAGGAATCTTGTCATCAGAGATAAGCGTATGTTCCTTTTGAATAAAATAGTCTGTCATTGTAGATTTACCACCCATGGAGGGGGCACAGAACATAACGGCTTTCCCCTCTATCAGAACCGCTCCTCCATGGAACATCTCATATCTCTTTTCAAGTGCGAAGAAGAACGGTAACATAAGGTGAATGAACCAAAAAGAGAGAAGATGCGTATCTGGACTTTCTCCAAAATCATAATAGATACTTCCCCCCCCTCCTTTCCAATAAAAAGATCCCACTCCTTCAACTTCATAGCACCACGGTTGATCCTTAAAGCTTTCTCCTGCAAACTCTCTGTTGGAGTAAAGTCTCACACTTCTTCCATGTGCACGATAAAGCAAAAAGCCACAACTGATCGCTTCATGAAAAAAAGAGGGTACATCTGAAGACAGTGTAAGCATATACCGTGTCTGCGATGAAGAAGGAAGTTGCAGAGGGAAAGGAATATCTGATCGTATCTCCGTTCCAAAGATCGTATATTGATGTATATTGCTTTTCATGTACTCTCCTGCTTGCTATCGTGTAATACCTGCCAACCAAAAAGAGAGACGACCGTAAAGCTCTCATACCCTAATCTACCGGTAATGACCATATCATCACACAATGTCCAGGCATGTGCTTTCATCTTATCTTTATCTTTTCTGACACCAAGTGCAAAAAAACCGGGGATGTTACGGCACCGTAACATTTTTTGCGCACTTAAGGCTTGTACAAGACATGCACTCTGCCACGGTGTGTTCATAGCAGCTTTCTCTACTATTTCTCCGATCATCTTCGCTTCATCTTTTTGAAAACCGCTCAAAGAAGGGACTTTCTCTCCAGGTTTATACTGCTCAAGCGTACGTGTTAGGAACTTAAAGGATAATACCAATAACGATAAACGGTAGATACCAGTATATATATAAGCTTCCACAAACAATATCCGCTCCTTCGAGGAAAGCATACTGAACCGTTTGAGCTTACGAAACATCAAAATCCTCCACGATCATCCCTTTTTCACTAAGCGACTCGTATGTACCCTCTGCTTTAACATGGCCATTATCGATCACATAGATACGATCCGCCTGTTTGATCGTCATAGTACGGTGTGCGATAATGATCACGGTACGCCCCCTTAGAAACGGAGCCAATGTCTCATATAATGCATATTCCGTACTATTGTCCAAAGCAGATGTCGCTTCATCGAAAATAACGACTTGAGGATCAGAAAGGATCAGTCTAGCGATCGCTAACCGCTGCCGTTGACCTCCGGAAAGACGGATCCCATTCTTTCCTATGCGTGTATCCAAGCCTTCGGGAAGTGCCCCTACAAATGTATCTAATTGTGCTTCTTCTAAAGCCTTCCATATCTGCTCATCTGAAAAGTCACGCTCAAGTGTCAAGTTCATACGTACCGTATCGTTAAAAAAAAGTGTTTGTTGAAGCATGTAAGATACATGCTCCCGTACACATGTAAGACCAATGGACGTTATGGGTGTGCTTCCATAATATATCTGACCTTTCCAAGGCTGATAGAAGCCGACTAAAAGTTGTGCCAATGTAGTTTTCCCACTACCACTTTTCCCTATTAATGCAATGGTCTCTCCCTCAGATGCATACAGACTGACACTATGGAGGATCTCATGATCCGCAAGATAACCAAAAGAGATATCTTTCATTTCAATAGAAACACTTCCTTTTTGGGAAAAGGGGTTTACTTGAGTTGGATGATCAGGTTCACGCTCTAATGTTAAAAGTGTATTGATCCTCTCCAGTGCAGGCTCTGTACGTTGATAGTGCAAGATCAATCCCATCAGTTGTTGAATAGGTGTAGAGAGCGTAGAGAGATAAAATAAAAAAGCGATCATCATCCCTAAAGTAAGATCGCTATATGCAACGGCAATGATACCTAACGCCCGAACAATATCGGTCATACCCATGACCATCAAGGTGGACGCACTTCTTACTACAGACGCTTGATAACCAAACGATATACTACTCTCTTCGATTCTCTTTGCATATGTTTTCAAGCACTCAAAGAAATGCTCTTCTCTATTTGAAGCACGCACTTGAACGAACAACTCTATCGTCTCATGTATCATCTCTTGATAGATCTGATAAGCCTCATGTTTTTGCTTTAAGAGTTTGGCCACTTTTCGTCCCAGAATTTTAGAAAAAAGGACCACAAATGGATTTAATAATAAAATAAGCAGTGCCAACATCCAATTCATTGAGATCAGAATAATAGTGATCCCTAACAACATAACTCCTGCACTTAATGCTGTAGTGACTGCACTCGAAGCAAATGAAGCAAGTGTTTCAACATCTTGTAGCGTCTTCGTTGTGATCGCTCCGGATCTTAAAACCTCATACTCTCTCATGGAGACTCTTTTTAAATGCTCAAGAATTTGTACCCTTAAACGATATGCTATATGTTGCGATATCTTTGTTGCATAAAAACTTTTTTTATTATTGATAACAAATGCAACTATCCTCAATCCCATCACAATGATAAATACAATAAGTACCATAACCCATATCGAGCCTCCTGTCAATGGCCAGAGGTAGTGTGTAAGCTTTCCAGGATGGGCAAGAAGAACCTCATCGATCAAAAAGGGGAAAAAAATAGGAACAGGCAAGAGAAGGAGTGTTCCTATCAGACCATAGATATTTGTTTTCCAAAAATCCTTATGTAGGCGACGTACTTCTTGGTAGAGCGTACGATACGTATATATTGCCAAAAGTATCCCCTCCCCATTTTATTAGAAATCGTATTGTACCATACACTTATCTGATAAACTTATTGTCTCTACCTCTCCAAATAGTACTCATCTGAAGTATATTGGTAACCATACCCATAATAGTAATAGGACTTCTCGTAATCCACACCATTAAGTACGATCCCCAGGTTGATCTCTTCTTTTTTGTTTAAGCGGTTGATCGTTTGAATGAACTCTTTTTTTGAATACTCCGCCTTTATAATAAATAACACAAGATCTGAAGCATGCATGATCTTCATCGCATCCGATACAATCCCGATAGGTGGTGTATCGATTAAAATATGATCATACTCTTTGCTAAGTTCAATCAGCATATCATCAAATGCATCAGACATAATAAGGCGTGTCGGGTTAGGCGCTTTAGGACCACTTAAAATAAGGTCGAGATTTGGTATATCTGTATGTCTAATAGCCTCTTTTATGGTGTGTGCACCGCTAAGAACCGTACTAGCACCTATATGATCGTTTGTTATTCCAAATTTTTTATGCAGTGTTGCTCTGCGCATATCCATATCCAGTATCACAACACGATCTTCACTGCTTTTTGCGATCATCTTTCCTAAATGGTATATGGTAAAGGTCTTCCCTTCTCCCGAAATATTGGAAGTGCTCGAAACAACCTTGCTCTTTCCCTTTCCCCGAACAAAAGCAAGATTGACCCATAAAGAACGAACCGCTTCCATATAGGCAGAAAGCCCTTTCTTCTCTTTTATAATAGGTAACGTCCCATAAATGGGTATATCCGTTAATTTCTCAATATCCTCATTAGATTTGATGGTATTATCCAAAAAGTTTCTAATCAGTGCTTGAAGAACACCTAATATTATTCCTATCAAAAAGCCAATAAAGACATAAAGCTTTCGCTTTGGTTTAACAGGATAATAAGGAGCTAAAGCTTTTTGGACGATATGGGTATTTGAGATCGTTGAAGATGCCAAGATAGCGGTCTCTGCTCTTTTTTCAAGCAGATAGGAGTAGATCTTTTCATTCACCATAAAGTGTCTGCTTAATTGCTCAAGCTGCTGTTCTTGTTTTGGTACTTCCTGTAAACGCCTTTGCTGCTCCTCGATCACTTGTTGAAGATGGATCTTCTCTTTTTTGAGCGTTGCAATATGGCTTTGAAGTGTCTTGATCAAAGACTCTCGTAAAAAACGTAACTCTTTTTTCAATGTGATCACACCCGGGTGTTTTTCTGTATATTTAGCAGAGAGTGCCGCATATTTTGTCATTGCTTTTTGGATCTTCTCCAAAAGATTATTGATAACGACATTATCACTCTGTCCATAGTCCAGACTGAACATTGTCGTACTCTTCTGCTGTATAATATGCATTAACATACTCTCTGCTATCTCAAGTTGCATATTGACCGTATAGAGCTTACTCTCATATCCACTCAACTTGTTGGCTGTCAACTGTGCTTTCTCTGAAAGGTTCACAACTATGTTGGTGGCTTTATATTTTTGCAGCTTTTCTGCTGATCCTTTCAATGTTTTATTGATCGCATCCAACTGCATATCTATAAAGTAAAGTTGCTTTTTCGCCCCTTTTGACTTTAGTTCCAAATTCTGCTCTATATACGCTTCTGCCACCTGATTGATGATCTCTGCCGCACGACTTGGCACCGTATCATAGAACTTTAACGAAACGATACTTCCAAACTTCGTTATGGTCGAGGCGGAGATCCCACTTTGCACAAAGTTGACCATTCTCTCATTGGGGACCATTGTAAACCAATACTCTCTTTGGGAAAGATCATATACTTTATGTACTTGCAGAGTAAAAAGCTCATTTTGGATAGTCGTATCATATGTATAAACCTTACCTTTAGTTTTCTCCGAAGATGGTTCAAATATATACGCTAGAAGTATATCTACAATACTGGAGGGGTGTTCTTTAAGCTCAAGGCGAAAATGCTCCTTATCTACAGGTACGATTAAAAAAGGGACCCCATAGATATCTGGGGATAGATAGGTATAGCTAACCGTAAAAGGTGTATTTTTATAGAGTTCAAGCGTACGTAAACGCTTTTTTGTATAGTAGCGCGTACCAAGGTTGAGTTTTTTTAGTACTCTCTCTGCTATCGGTCTACTCTTAAAAACAATAAGATCATCATCGATCTCCCCATTCTGTCCTACCGGGGCGACCATTAAAAAGTCTTCATAATATCCTTGCCGTTCTGAAGTGATCTTAACAAGTGTCTCAGCACTATATATGGAAGGTTTGAAATACGCGATATATGCAGAGATCAGCGTTGTAACAACTACTACAAAAAAGATAGAACGGCGATACTCCATTAAAGATAAAAGCAACACCTTCATATCTATCTCTTCCGATCTATTCACATCCCACTCTCTCCACTGCCCCATATACTTCTGCCTTTATTTTATATTCACTATCCCCGCTACACTAAAACCGTAATGTCTGCCTTGGCTGAGGAGCCGTGACACTTTTACCATTCCAAAACCCATTACCTGGAGGCCCGGCAGGGCCTCCTGAAGCATCTGCAACGATCTCTGTAGGGTTTACAATAGAACCTAATGCATAAAGTACAGGTGCATGGTAAACAGCTTTTTGTAAAAAACTTCTTCGACTTTGTAAACTCGAACTTTTGTCACTCATGTTGCAATCCTGTAACAGGAGGCTTTTTAGGATCAAACGTATTTTTCCATACCTTTAAGAGTTGACGTTTCTTCTCTATTTTAAAGAGCACCTTCTGTGTTGACGGTGCAATATCTTCACTCTCTAAAATCCATTCAAACCAACGTACGTTTTTGCCATCCATTGAAAACCTATATTTTTGTAAGTATCCGTTATAGATCGCAGATATCTCTTCCCCGTTCTCCGTATCGATCAGCTTCATACGTTTCAGTAACGGATGCTGTAAAACAATATTTTCTTTAAAACGTTCTCTTCCCGTTCTGTCTACATATGGATTCAGAACATAAAGCCCTTGCCACCCCAGTTCTACAAGAGCATCTGTCTGGCTTACCTCTACCTTAAAACGCCATCTTTTTTCATTCTCTATCTCAGTATAGGGTCTATAAAAAGTTGTAAAGCTTCCTGCTATCTCTCCATCCGCATCAACCGCAGTGATCTTGATATAAGGGTAGCCTGATCCCGAGAATGCCTTTAATGAGTAATTCTTTGTAGTTGTCCCTTTATCCAGTTCACCCACCTTCACACCACGATATAGCTGTGCACTATCAAGGTTTTTTGCATAAAACTGCATATACCAGTTCTTCGGATCCCTCAATATTTCACGCATTGTTCTTTTCACTAAAGGTTGTTCTACCGTTATCATAACCTGCGCTTCTTTACTACACACTGTACCTCTTGTTTCGACACAGTATGTAAAACTGTCTTTACCAGAAAAACCGGCACTAGGTATATATGTAACCTTATTATCCACAATTGTAGCATTCCCCTCTTTAGGGGGTGTCATCAAGACCACTTTCGCACTAGTACAATCATTAACCATGTCATTTGCCAACACATCGATCCTAGTACTGTTTCCATCTACAATCGTAACTGTATCGTTCACTACTTCAGGTTGTGGTACAGGTTCCTCTTCAACACTACCACATCCAATCAGGCTCAGTACGGATAGACTTAATACGATATATCTTTTCATCCCTTACTCCTTTGGGATCAACAGTTTCACTGTCTTCCCTTTTGTTGGCCCGTGTAATTCAACCCAGAATCCTTCGAATGGAACCAACTTACAATCCATTGTATCATCACAGGTAATATATGAATTACTTGCATCTGTTCCTGTGCCGTTATAGAGCCAGATCTGCTTATTGGCAAATCCTGAAGCATTCGCATCACTTGGTGTATAAGCTGTTCCATCAATGATGAATCGACAATCTGCCCAATCTACAGGCTTATCCAATCCTATAAAACCACTCATATTATATCGATATGGGCCAGAACCGTCATCTTCATCTTCTTCGAAATTAAGTGTTACCGGTGTAAGATCGATTTCTACACATGGACTTCGCACACAATCATCATTGGTTGAATTATAGTCAACACTTGGTTGACCATCAACGAACCATTCATTATCATAACGGCTTCCAAGCCAATATCCGATACCGAACTCCAACGTATCATCAAGTGCTAATGCTTCATAGTCACTACTGTTATCCGTTGTACTATATGTACGTTTATACAATATCCAGTCATCTTCATAGGTTCCGTTCATATCGTCTCCAAAGACATCATCAACGGTAATACTCTCACCTCTAAAGTCTACAGGAATTCCAATAAACGCCCAACTATCTGCATCGATCGAAGAGCCGTTACACTGCTTACACTCTCTGGTCGTACCATCGAAGTTCAATCCATTACTCTCATTATCGTATATCTCTTTAACCTCATCATCTGACAATACACGACCCCATATCTTCACTTCATCAAGTCCGCCCTGCCAGCGATCATCAATATCACTCCCTGAGACGTCATCTCCTACCATCACTGCATGTGCCCCAGAGTTATAACTATCTTGACTCTTTTGTGTAACCAAGTCACCATTCTTATAGAGTTTAATAGTCGAACCGTCATAGGTCGCTACAATATGTGTCCATTTATCCGTTTGAAGCGACGTTCTGGCATACGTGCCGTAATCATCGACAAAGAAGTCGATATTATTTCCCGAGTCCTTTGTATGGACAAGTCCCCAGCCATCATCCCAAGACTCATCACTGACCTTGATCACCGCAGCCATCCACTTATCATCTCCATCGTGACGGTAGAGCCATGCCGATACACTAAAGGGGGCATTCTTCCCTATATCAAGTTCATTATCGGTTTCATTGGGATAGAATACAGCATCGCTCTCATCCGCATCACTATAGGTATTGTTCAAGTCACCTGCACGGCATATGACCGAATTCGTTGCCGTATTGTCCGCATTATTTCTTGATTGTGCATTCAATCCATTTCCGGAGCTATCGATGACATCATCATCCACACCGTTCGCACCACCCAACCAATAACACTCATCCATATAAAAATTGACCATAAGACCTGTTTCTACAGGTGGCGGAGGTGTATCGATAAGGTAGAGTCTAGCATTATAATAAGTACCGGTATCTTGACGGGCATCATCACAAACGGTAAGTGTCCAAGTCCCCTCTGCATCTTCATCATTAAAATCAGAGAGCGTTCCTTCGGGCTTACGGGCAACGAATGTGCTCTGGTCACTATTGTCATCCGTAATGGACTCTGTTGCGTTATCTTCAAACATTACATAGAGATTATCACTGCCTCCACCATTATCACTGGTAAGATCGACCGTCGTACCTGAAGGTGACTTCAAAGAGATATCCAAGTCCGCACGATAGGTATGTGTAATATTGATATCTATTCTAGTATTAGTTAGGATAAGGGAGCTATTCATATCAAAGGTCACATCAAAACATGTCCTGTCATCGATCGCTTGTGTATCATTGTTATCAATAATAACAGTTGAAGCAAATAAAGACATATGCAAGCAGAAGAGACTCAATAGTGCCAGATGTAATCGTTTCATGATATATCACTCCCTTTTTATACTATATTATATCATAAATATATTGTAATTATATCATAGAAAATATCAAAGTAGAGAATTTTTATTATTAGATAATAATTCATAGTTATATAGATAAATCTATTGTTCTGTTATCCTAAAGTACTTTGTACTTTAGGATATATCTTTATTGTGGAGGAAGACCGAACTTGTCGGTTGAAGAGGTATATATTTTCTTTTTAAACGGCTGTTGATACTTTGTCAAGTTAACCGGTGTGGTATCTAGTGTATCCACCTCACCATTTAACACCCATCTAAATTGCCTTGTATTTTTGCCATCCATAGAAAGATCAGCATTTTTTAACTCTTCGTATTTATACGTACGGTTATTATCTAGGTCGATCAGAACAAGACTGTCTCTTTTACTCTGATCCGTAGATGTCGTCTCATAGTAGGTATTATCACTCTTTCTGTAAACATTTTTTAGTGCTTCCACACCTATTTGTAATCTTGCACTAGAGAGATCTTCTTCTATCTCATTTACAACAAGGAATGTCCATGTCTGTTTTTTCGATGAGGATGCATTGTACTCACGGTAGTCCGAGTAGTACTCTTCTCCCTCATCAAATTGATCATTGATAAAACGAACTTGAATGATCGCACTCCCGGAGCTAGGAACATCGTGTCTGTCCAGCCCGTCCGTACTCTCATCCAACTCTCCAAAAACACCTGCTGTGTTATGAGAATAGACTGTTCCGTCTTCACTCACAGCACTAACCACTGTTCTCATATACCAACCACTAGGTTCAACTTTTTTTGTTACCACCTCTGTTGTAACAGGGGCAATCGTATCAGTTGTTGTATCCGGGCTTTCTACAGAAGTACTATCACATCCTGTCATTATTCCAATTAGTAAAGCTGTTCCCAATAATCTAGCTTTTCTTTTCATGTTATCCACCTTAATTTCCATATTGCATCATCAAAGGATATGCAATTTTATTGTTTTTTTCATTACTTTCTATTTCAAACTTCATAAAGAACCCTTCCATAGGTACAATTTGCCCTTCACTCAGACCTGGAGTTGCAGGATCGATCACCGTATATCCACCACCTGCACTGGTATTCTTATCACTTGTATCTGAGCTATCATGTGTATAGATACGTGCTAGCACATACGTATCATTTGTAGTATCTCCCATAGGTTTATAGTCTGTATCTTCATTTTTAAAGTAGAGTTTCGAGAAATCAAATCTATACGGGAATACATTCCCAGTCATGTATTTCTTTTCATTATCTGCACTATTTGCAGGAAGGGCTACTTCATGTATAGAAGAGAAAAGATCATCACTGATCCCAACATCACTACTATTTACTGCTGAAGTTGGAGCCAATCCATTCAGTGTTTTATCGATCGTAATACTGTGGTTTGCATCGGCAATGATCCAATAGCTTTTCCCGACTTCCAGCGTATCGGTATCTGCAAGCTGTGTTTTATCCGTATTTTTATGTGTATCATTCACCTCATAGTTGTCGGTTGTCCCGGTTTGCTTGTACATAACCCAGTTATTGGTATCGCCGTACGTACCCAACATACTAAAGAGGTCTTTAATGGCAATATCCCCCGTACTACACGGAACACTGATCATTCTCCACTGATACTCAGTAAGTTGGAACTGTGTATTACCACATAGGAACTCCCTATAGCCTGCTTCTGTCGAATCACCTGTTTCATTAACAAGATTCCCATCATCTTCCGGATCATTTACATTCCCGTTTGGATCCGTATATGCATCATCATCCCCATCAGCCCAACTAGCAAGTCCGTTACCACCTACTGTGATATTGTTACAATCCGCATCGACATGACCCTCTTCACAGTCTGTATAACCATCGTTATCACTATCACTATCTACATAGTCAGGTGTATGATCACCATCTGTATCCAAAGGAACAAGACCATAGCTTCCAGATACGTCACTTGTATTACTGTCATAGGCATCATCTAGACCATCATTATCATCATCCGTACCGCTCGGGGCTGTATAGTCAGATGTTGATTGTGCTTCGATATTATCTGGAATTCCATCATTATCACTATCTAAATCCAGGTAATCCTTAAAACCATCTCCATCACTGTCCGGTGCATACATATTTTTATGTCTACAACTGGCACCATCATTTGAGTTAGTCAATGCTGAACGGTATTTAAATGTTGCTTTTGGGGTATCAGTATCATAGTCTGTAATCTGATAGATATATCCATTGTTATTTGAGATGAAAAGTTCATTATCATTTGCAACAAATGCTGCACCCCATGAATTTGATAGTTCACCACCATCAACCGGTGCTTCAATATCAGTTGCATTTGTTGTTACACTTTTCTCTGTCATATCGATACGATATAATGTAGTCCCACCCATTCCATAACCAAACACATCACCATTTTGATCTTCCATAAATGCAATATCATAGACAGTGTTTAGATCGGCACCATCAATATATACATCATCTGTATTTGTTTTTGGGTCCCAAACACGAAGATCATTATTGTTTGCAGAATCCACATAGTAAAATTTGCCATCATAGAAGTCACCGACTGCACTACCATAGTTTATACTTCCAACTTTTTTGATCTTACCCGTTTGTCTATCAATCTTGATCATATCATTAGTAGACAGAGTATTTCCATAGTCATCTTCTCCATCTTCCCTTACAGTTGCATACATAGATCCAGTATCAAGATCATAACCTAATGCATTATAGTCTAACTTTTGATCACCTATTTGGGTATAGGTACTATGCTCAGGGTCATACACATACAATACACCGCTGATTACCTGATAAAAACCGTATCCACAACTTTCATTACCTTGGATCTCTACAGCATTTAAGATACCATCTCCATCACTATCAATGTCTTTGGCATCTGATACACTGTCTGCATCTGTGTCATTATATGGGATTGTAAACTTCACTTCTCCTATCTTCCAGTCATCATCATTCTGCCATGAAGTATCATCTCCTGCAAAACGGATTGCAGCATTTGTAGAAAAGTATTCAGGATGATTGGTTTTACTGATTGTATAGCCAAAATCATGATAATTATTGTCACTAGGATCCAACTGAGCAATAATATCCCATTCACTGTTATCGTTATCCCAAAGTAAAACATCCAGAACCTCATCACCATCTGCTCTCTTATAAGTAAGGTTCAGATCAACGTCCCCTACAGCATGTGAAAGGTCATACATTCTTGTTATGGTATAACTATCAATATTTTTAAGTCTTAATGCACCATAGTCGTTTATCGTGATTTGACCATTTTCGGCATCTTGATCCTCACTATCAATCCATCGTCCTGAAAAGTTTATGCTTCCATCATTTATATCGTAAGCCACTGTATCAAACTGATCTGAAACTGTTTCATTTACCGAACCTGCATAAAGACCACTACCCCATAATGCAATAGCAACAGGTATGCTTAATATACTTTTTTTCATCTTTACTCCTTACTCTGTACCTGGATCGCTTGGTGTTGCACCAAATCCATCTGCTTGCCCTTTTACGGGCTTTACGATCGTTCCTAACAGAACAACGGTCGGGGTTGCATAAAGGGCTTTTTTCAAAAAGCCTCTTCTTTGCATTTCCATCTCGGGTTTTTCTTGATTTTCTGACATACTTAATCTCCTTCAATACATAACTCTTTTTTGTCACTTCTGGACACTCGTGTGATCTCATAAGGTAAACTAATTATAGTATTTTAACTACAAAAGTATTTTTAATCTATCTACTAAATCTTATATTGATATCCCTACATTGTAAAATAGTAACACTATATATAAAAATAATGATATTTTGATAAATTTAAGAAAGAACCAGCAAAGGTAAATGAGATTATTTGACAATATTTAATTTTTTTTGGCTTAATTGATAGGTTTTATGACATTGTGCCGCTATTTGCATATCATGAGTTACCACGATCAACCCTGCACCGTATTGTGATACATATTCATGTAGTACATCCATTACCAACGCAGCAGTCTCACTGTCAAGGTTTCCTGTCGGTTCATCTGCAAATATCAATTTGGGCTTTTTACTTAACACCCGTGCGATCGAAACACGCTGCTGTTGTCCTCCTGATAGCTCACTGACCTTCTGCCCCATCACATCGGATATCTCTAAACGCTCTAGCAATTTTTGATCTAAGACTTCATTAGCAAGAAGTGTAGCCACTTCAATATTCTCCATCGCACTCATTCCCTTAAAAAGGTAATGAAACTGAAAAATGATACCGATATTATACCGTCTTACCGATTCGATATATCGATCAGGCATGGCATATAGTGTTTCTCCCAAAAGTTCTATACTTCCCTTCTGCGGTTTGATAAAGCTCGAACAAATATGAAGTAACGTAGATTTTCCCGAACCGCTTCTACCGACAATAGCGATACTTTCTCCTTCTAAGAGAGTAAAGTGGACATCATGAAAGAGTTCCGTATCAAAACGATGTGCGATATCCATTGCTTGTAAAAGTATTTTAGACATATATTATAGACCCTCTTTTTAAGGTATCATAACATAAATTTTTAATGTATATGGAAGAAAATAGAAGAAAATAGAAGAAAATGGAGCGTGGCAAGCGCATACCGCTTGCCTTGTAAAGAGGCTGGGTTACGCACCCATCTGTTTTGCAACTTCCGCTGCGAAATCTTCCTCTTCTACTTCGATCCCTTCACCTACTTCAAGACGCGTAAATGTAGTGATCTTCGCTTTACCGTTAGACTTCTCTTCAAAGTACTCAGCAACGGTCTTAGAGTCATCCATAACGAATTTTTGATCAAGAAGACACTGCTCCTGATCAAGCGTCGTGTTATCAGAGATGAATCTTTCAAGTTTACCGGGAAGGATTCTGTCCCAGATCTTCTCAGGTTTACCTTCAGCTTTGAGCTCTTCTTCGATCGCTTTTTTAGCCGCTTCGATCACCTCATCAGTTAACTGTGCTCTTGAGATATACTGAGGAATGTTCTTAAGCGGCTTGCCAAGTCTTTCAAGCTCTTCATTCTCTTTTTTGATCGCTTCGATACGACCTTTTGTCTCTTCTTCAACGTAAGAAGCATCAAAATCTTTGTAAGAGAGTGTCTTAGGAGCCATTGCAGCAGCATGCATTGCGATCTCTCTAAGAACAGGCGTTACTTTTTCACAAGTTTCAGCATCTTCACACTCAGCCGCGATGATAACACCGTTCTGACCGTTTGAGTGAACATAACCGCTTACTGCCATTTTTTCGTCACCTTTGATGAGCGCTGCACGTCTTACAACAAGGTTTTCACCGATAATTGCGATATTCTGTGCCAAGAACTCAGCAAATGGCTGTCCGTTGATCTCGGATGCGTTAATAGCTTCAGCATCTTCAAGATCATTGTTGAAAGCATGCTCGATCACTTCGTTCATCAAGTTCTTGAACTTATCGTTTTGTGCAACGAAGTCCGTTTGAGAGTTGATCTCAACGATCACTGCTTTAGGTCCTTCGACTTTTACACCGATCGCACCTTCAGCAGCCGTTTTGCTTGCTTTTTTCGCAGCTGCACCGATACCTTGATCTCTAAGCCACTCAACCGCTTTGTCCATGTCACCGTCAGCGGCAGTGAGGGCTTTTTTACAGTCCATCATTCCCGCATCGGTCATCTCACGAAGTTTT
>Ga0256837_1000235_pt1 | contig 49860 bp, 58 predicted proteins | sample 4562384metaG_FD_185976 | JGI IMG/M metagenome (GOLD analysis project Ga0256837, IMG submission 185976) | Hydrothermal vent microbial communities from Guaymas Basin, Mexico - 4561-384 | ecosystem: Environmental > Aquatic > Marine > Hydrothermal vents | place: Mexico: Guaymas Basin | collected... | reverse complement strand
TCAAAAATACCAAATTTTTTTTGCTTTAGGGGGAACCTAAATGGTACCATTTTAAAACTTTTGCCTTGCATAAATGGTATAACAATTTCATACTTTTTTCTACAATTTTTAAGAGTTTGTATAATATCTGCTTCAAACCCTAGTGGATAGTAAAACAGGATTCTTCTTTTGTATTTTACTTTTTTTAAGGCTTGAAAAAGTTGTTGATTTATCTTTTTTGTTCTATAAAGTTTGTTATGTTTGGGTTCTTGTTTGAAAGAGTTTAAACATACTTTACGAAAATTCTCTTTAGTTAACATTGTGTATATTCTTTTTTATGCGATATAATTTCACTCTTATTTTACAAAAAAAAGGTATATCGATGATAAAAAAATCAATTCTTTCTCTCTTTTTACTCTCTTCACTTTTATTTCAAGGGTGTTTTGATGAAGAAAAAAAAGTTGAAGATGCAAATGCAATGGTAAGTACAAATGAATTTGTTTTAACAACACTAAAAAATAAACAAATTATTGTTAAAAAAACAGAACATGGTTTTATAGTTGAAGGAAACCGTGATAAAATTATTATGTTTGATGTTTTTGCAACTTGGTGTCCACCTTGTCAAGCTGAAGCTCCACACCTTGGAACACTGCAAAAAAAATATAAAGATAAACTTTTAATTATTGGTTTAACAATTGAAAATGCTATTCCAAATGCAAAATTAGAGCAATTTAAAAAACAACATAATGCGACATACACATTTGCAAACTCTGCACAAAACAGAGCCTTAATAACAGAGATAGCAGATATGTTACAACTAGGCGATAGCTTTCCAATCCCTATGATGGCAATGTATAAAGATGGTGAGCTTGTGCAACACTATATTGGTGCTGTTGAAGAGGAGTTTATAGAAAGCGATATTAAACAAGCTTTGAAAAAATAAGGGATAATAGATATGTTTGGATTTATAAAAAAGTCACTTTCAAAAACTGTTGAGGCAATAAAAACAGTTGCACCAAAGAAAAAGATAACATTTACAAAAGATGAGATAGAAGATATTTTACTTGAAGCTGATGTTTCGTATGAGCTTATAGAGCTTATTTTAGAGCAAACGTATCAAGATAAAATTTCACGTGAGATTTTACGCTCTAAACTTCTTTCAACACTTGCACATACAAGCTATAGTGAACCAGAAGATGTAAATTTACCTTTTGTTGAGCTTATTATTGGTGTAAATGGTGCTGGAAAAACAACAACTATTTCAAAACTTGCACGCAAATATAAAAATGATGGCAAAAAAGTTATTTTAGGTGCTGGAGATACTTTCCGTGCTGCTGCCATTGAGCAATTAACACTTTGGGCAAATAAACTTGATATTCCAATAGTCTCTTCAAAACAAGGGCACGATAGCTCTGCTGTAGCATACGATACAATCGACTCCGCAAAAGCAAAGAATTTAGATCATGTTATTATCGATACAGCTGGGAGACTTCATACACAAAAAAATCTTGCACAAGAGCTTAAAAAGATACACCGCATTTGTGGAAAAGCTCATGAGGGTGCTCCACATAGAACTGTTTTAATCATTGATGGTACACAAGGAAACTCAGCAATTGAGCAAGCAAAAGCGTTTCACGATATGGTTGGGATTGATGGTGTAATTATTACAAAACTAGATGGTACTGCGAAGGGTGGTTCTGTTTTTTCTATTGCATATGCGCTTGAATTGCCTATTTTATATGTAGGGGTTGGTGAGCAACCAGATGATTTAGTAAAATTTGATAAATATGAATTTGTAGATTCTTTACTTGATGCAATTTATGATGAAGAGGAGCAAAAAACTCAAAAAGAGCAAGAGCCTCAAGTAGAAGAACCACAACAAGAGGTGCAAGAAGATACTAAACAACAAGAGCTTTTAGAGGAGTTTTTAAAAGCAGAAAAACTTGTACTTTTAAAAGAGCTTACACCTACAAAAATGCAAGTAAACTATGCCAATACACCAGTTGATACAACCATAGAGTTTGTTAATGGCAAATGGAGATACTGCTAAAGATGGGATATGCAACTTGGTTTGAAAACCATGCAAAAAAGCATCAAGCAATAGTGCAAAAACTTCAAGCAAAAAACTTCACACAAGAAGAGATTATTGCATATTTCGATTTTGAAAATATGAAACAAAATGAGAAAGATTTTTGCCCACTTTATGCAAAAAACCAAAAATGTCACGATATAAAGGAGCTTAACTGCTACCTTTGTGGTTGCCCAAATTTTCGCTTTAGCGATGAGGGTTTAGCAGAGTATAACGGCAACAAAATTTTAAGCAAATGCTCTATTGCTAATGGGGAGAGTTTAGCTACAAAAAGTGGTATTCATCAAAACTGCACAAAATGCAGTGTACCTCACCATAAAAGTTTTGTGCAAAAACATTTTTCTACTAATTGGTTAGAGATTATGAAAGAGTGTCAAGAATAAACTTGACACTATATTACAAACTACAAGAGAGGGCTTTTTGCACAAGCTCTTGAGCGACAACTTGATTTTCGTTGATAATAATATCAATATCTAAATCGCTAAACTCCTCTATTTGAATTTGGTTTGTTACTTTTAAAATAATGCGAATATTTTTATCTATATCGCGGATTGCCTCACAAATAAGGCGTATCTTCTCATCGTTATCTATAGCGATAATAACAGCAGTTGCATTTTTAATATATAAAGAGTTTAGCATAGTTTTTGAAGCAGCATTTCCAAAAATAACAACATCGTGTCTTTGTTTAGCAAGTTTAAGATGTACTGCGTTGTGTTCTATTGCAAGATATGGAAGGTGTTTATTTTTAAGTTGTTTTACAATTTTTTGGCCTAAAAGGGAATAACCACATACAATAATATGGTTTGTAATTTCACTTGCAACAATAGGTTCTGGTAAAATTTCTGTTGGTTCTTTGTCAAAAAAGCTTACAAACTTTCTTACATGTCTTAGTACCAATGAAGTAAATAAAAGTGAAACAATCACAACAGGGATAAGAATTTGTTGTAAATTTTGCTCAAGAAGGCCATTAGCACTTGCAAGGGCAAAAATAGCAAAGGAAAACTCCCCAACTTGTGCAAGGGTAAGTGCTACTTTAATAGCACGTTTTGTAAAAGTAAATAAGCGAAGTATTGCAAAAATAAGAACAACTTTTAAAGCTAAAATAGCAATACTTAAAAAAATAATAGTAAAAAAGTTCTCTATAAACACCCCAACATCTACTTGCATTCCAACAGCTATAAAAAAGACACCAAGGAGTAGATCTCGAAATGGGATAAGATCTGCTTCTATTTGGTGTTTAAATTTTGTCTCAGCTATAAGCATTCCAGCTAAAAAAGCACCAAGTGAAAAAGAGAATCCAAAACTGTGTGCAAATAAAGCAGAGCCTAAAACTATAAGCAAAATAGAAGCGATAAAAAGCTCCTCCACTTTTGTTTGCACAACATAGTCTAAATATTTCTCAATAACAAATTTTCCAACAAAAAATAAAACCAAAGCAACAAAAATTGCTGAGATAAGAGTATGAAGTATTATATCTCCAAAGGAGGCATTGGCATCACTTAAAATAGTGATAATAAGTAAAATTGGAATAACAGCTAAATCTTGAAAAATTAAAATTCCAACACTGTTTCGCCCATAGGGGCGGTGAATATCTCCATTTTCATTAAGTACTTTTAAAACAATAGCTGTAGAGGAAAGAGCAAGTGCTAAACCAATAACTAGTGAGGCTTTTAGCTCCACGTGAAATAGAAAATAGCTCAAAAGGCTAAAGAGTAAAGCACTTAAAAAAACTTGTAATGTTCCAAAAACAAACACCTCTTTTTTCATTTTATTAAGATGTTGCAAAGAAAACTCAAGCCCAATACTAAACATTAAAAAAACAATTCCAAATTCTGCAATATGGGAGAGTTGCTCTTTTGAAGTATTGGTAAAGTCGATAAAAAAAGAGATAGTAATCCCTGTAAAAATATATCCTACAATAGGGGAGATATGAAACTTTTTTAGAGCTAAATTGTAAACTAAAGAGATAAAAAGTGTTGCAACAATAATGGTTAAAATATCCAAAAAAACTCCTTTATAAAGATAAAGATTGTAGCAAAAATATGTTAAAATCTTTTTATGGAAATAGTTATAAATAATTACAATACAGAAAATTTACAAACTTTTAGTGAGATTTTAAAAAAAGATCCAAACACACTTGTAAACTTAGCGTTGGAGGAGTTTTTTGAGCGGGAGCAAAAAAAGCTTTTAGAGAAAAATTTAGCTGATGAAAATGCTATGACAAACTTAGATTATGATGAGTTTTGGGACGGTGTTGAGCTGTGAAGCATGGAGCAAATATTTACAAGTATGCAAAAAAATTGGGGTGTCACAGTGGGGAGATAATTGATTTTTCATCAAATATTAACCTTTATAGACCTGAGATTTCTTTAAAGATTACACCCTCTTTACTTGCTACTTACCCAGATAGTAACTACACAGAGTTAAAACGCATTATTGCCTCAAATTATGGTTTGAAAAAATCACAAATTGCTTTGTTTAATGGGGCAACAAGTGCTATTTTTGAGCTTTTTAGAATGTTAAAACAAAAAAATGTTTTTCTCTATGCACCTTTGTATGGGGAGTATGAAAAAGCAGCATTTCAAACAAAGAAAAATATCTACAAAATCAACCGCATTAGTGAAATAGAGGAGGAGGTAGAGGAGAAATCTATTGTGGTTTTTGTAAACCCTGCAACTCCAGAGGGAACACACTACAATTTAGAAAAACTCTTTAGTTATTGGGTAGAGCAAAAATGTACTATTATTTTAGATGAGAGTTTTATAGAGTTTGAAGCACTTGCTTCTTTAAAAGAGAAAATAAAAGAGTATAAAAAACTCTATATTATTCAATCTTTTTCGAAGTTTTATGCAAGTGCTGGAATAAGGGTTGGGGCTATTTTTTCACAGAAGCAAAATATTGCAAAACTTCAAACTCCACTATGGAATATCTCTGCACTTGATGAGCTTTTTTTAAAACAAAGGCTTAGCGATGAGGCTTTTAAAGAGGAAACAAAAAAACTTCATCTAAAGCAAAAAAAAGAGCTTTTTACAATTTTAGAAAACTCACAAATTTTTGAAGAGGTTGTAAAGAGTGGTGCAAATTTTATTTTAGCTTACACCCCAAAAGGTAAAGAGCTTTTTAAATATCTTTTAGAGCAAAAAATTTTAATACGCCTTTGTGGAAGTTTTGATTATTTAGATAACAATTGGATACGCTTTGGTGTAAAAGCAACTAAAGAGCACCAAAAACTTCAAGAGGCTTTAGAGAGTTTTTATGAAAAAATATCACTCTCTTAGTATTTTTGGCACAAGTAGCGATGCTGGAAAATCAACCCTTAGTTTTGCTATAACTTATCTTTTGCACAAATATGGAATAAAAACAGCCCCTTTTAAAGCACAAAATGTTTCAAATAACTCCACAGTTACCAAAGATGGTGGAGAGATTGCAATTCCTCAAGCATTTGCTGCCCAAGCAATAGGCTTAGAGCTTCGCTATGAGTTTAACCCCATTTTGTTAAAATCGGGTGGAGCGGCAAAAACACATCTTATTGTAAATGGTAAAAGTGTTGGCAATACAAATATTTGGCAATACTACAAAGATATAGACAAACTCAAACCCATAGCAAAAAAAGCGTTTCAAGCATTACAAAAAGAGTATGAACTTATTGTTGCTGAAGGGGCTGGAAGCCCTGTTGAGCTTAACTTGATGCATAAAGATTTATCAAACCTCTATATTGCAAAAGAGTTTCAAACAAAGATTATTTTAGTAGCAGATATTGAAAAGGGTGGTGTATTTGCTTCGATTTATGGGGTTTATAACCTTTTGCCAAAAGAGCTTCAAAAAAATGTAATTGGAGTTATTGTTAATAAATTTCGTGGAGATTTAAAACTTTTTGATGAGGGTGTAAAGATTATTCAAGAGGAGTTTAAAATTCCTGTTTTAGGTGTTGTACCATACAAACCTTTTAACTTAGGGTTTGAAGATAGTGCTTCGCTGATGAATTACCAACAAAATACACAAAAAGCGATTATAAAAGTTGGTGTTATTGCCCTGCCACATATCTCAAACTTTACAGATTTTGAGCCACTTGTTGTAGATAGTGAAGTGGAGTTGATGTTTATAAAAACTCCAATACAAGCAAAGATGTGCGATGTTGTTGTAGTACCTGGAAGTAAACTTGTTGTAAAAGATCTGTTTTGGTTGAAAAAACAGGGCTTTAGCAAGATTTTAGAGAGTAAAAAAATTCCAATAGTAGCTATTTGTGGTGGGTATGAGATGATGTTTGAAAAACTTTTAGACCCATACAATGTAGAGAGTGAATACAAAGAGGTAGAGGGGTTTGGACGACTCAAAGGGGAGGTTGTTTTTCAAAAAGAGAAAATTGTAAAACGCTCAGAGTATAATCTTTTTGGTTTTATGGGTAAAGGGTATGAGATACACTCAGCCACAACAAAAAAACGTTCAAAATTCAAAAAAAATCTTTATGGAACTTTTATTCATGCCCTTTTTGATAATGACACATTTAGAACACGTTTTTTCCAAACAATAAACCCTGCATACAAAGGGTATAGTTTTGCACACTACAAACAAAAAGCAATAGATGAGTTTGCAACTCATATAGAGCAGTATGTTGATATGCAAAAGGTTTTAAAGGCAGTGAGTAAGTAAGTTAGAAACATTAATTTTACTGAATCTATTATATAATAGTAAAATATCTTAAAAGGAGGGGAGTTATGCACTCAATAGAGCAGTTAGAAAAACAACATGTTGGATTGCAAGTACCAAAATATTTATTGGATGAGATAGATAGTTTTACAAAACAGTTTGCTGTGAATAGAAGTGATGTTATTATTGAAGCTCTCTCATCTTATTTAAGTGAGCAAAAAAATAATTTATATTATAAAAGTTTTGATAGAAGTGCAAAAGAGTTAAAACAAATTTTAGATTCTAAAAATAGTGTAGAACTTCAAACACTTGATGAGTTTATAGATGAACTTAAAGATTGAAATTAAGTTACTTGAATCTTTTACTAAAGATGTTAAAAAACTTTTAAAAAAATATAAACAACTTCCATCAGATTTAAAAAATTTACAAACTGAATTATTGCAAAATCCAAAAGCAGGAATAGAACTAGGTAATAGTGTTTATAAAATAAGAGTTGCTAATAGTTCTATACCAACAGGAAAACGGGGTGGTTTTCGTGTGATTTATTACTATTTAGATAGTTGTAACAATAACCTTTACTTAATGAGTATATATTCTAAAACAGATTTAGAAAATATAGATGAGAAAGTAATTGTGCAAATATTAAAAAACAATTCTTTACTTTAATGCAAAGTTTTTTAAAGGCTTAAACAATGACACTCAAAGAGCTAGAGCTTTTTTACCATCTTGCGCAAAATCCCCATATTTCAGATTTAGCAAAAAAAATAGGAATGAGTCAGTCTGCTATCTCTTTAGCTATAAAATCTCTTGAGCAAAAACTCTCTGAACCCCTTTTTGATAGAATTGGAAAAAAGTTAGTTTTAAATGAGCGTGGGCGTTTGTTTAGGGAGCAAACTTATAGACACTTTTTAGCACTTAAAGATGCACAAGAGATTTTTTACAAAAATAAGCTCTCAGGGAATTTAAAAATCGCTTCAAGTAGAACTATTGGAGCGTTTTTAATGCCTCAAATTATTTTTGATTTTTTAGCACAATACCCAGAGATTTCTATAGAGAAAAAAATAGAGAACTCCCAAGGTGTTGTTAAAAAAGTTTTAGATGGTGAGGTAGATATTGGCTTTATTGAAAGTGTTATTCAAACACCCCATCTTATACAAGAAAAAATTGGGCAAGATACTCTTATAGTGGTAAGTGCTGATAAAAATTTAGCCAATAAAACCTTTTATATTGACCAGCTTTTTAGCAAAAAATGGATTTTGCGTGAAGAGGGTTCAGGCACAAGGGAGATTTTTTTAAATAAGTTAGGTGCTTTAGCAAAAAGTTTAAATATCTATATGGAGTTTATGGAGTTTGTAGAGGCAAAAGAGCTTTTGCGAAAAAACAGTGAAGCAATTACATGTATTTCACGCTTTTCTGTAAAGCAGGAGTTAGAGCGTGGAGAGCTTTTTGAGGTGAAAATTAAAAACCTTACCTTTGAGCGGGACCTTTTTATGGTGTATCATAAAAACAAGTACCAAACAAGACTTTTTGAAGAGTTTAAAAGTTTTATTTATCAATTTTTTAAATCATAATCTTTAATTTTATATATTTTACAAATAAGAAAACTTCTACTACCATTGCATAAGATTTAAAAAAAGGGTAGTTATGGATTTTTCAAAGTATAAAAAGTACCAAAAAGGGTTAGTGGTTAGTACACTTGTGGCGATTGTTGCTCTTGGTGTTGCACAGCTTATCCATTTTAACACTGCTACAACAGCGATTTTGTTAGGTTTAGTGGTGGGTAATATTTTTTATAAAACGTTTCACGATAAAGAGTCACATTATAAAGATGGGATAAAATTTGCAGAGAAAGATCTGCTTATGTTTGCTATTGCACTTATGGGGATTAACCTTAACTTTACAATGCTTGCTGGTTTAGGGTTTAAAACACTTTTTTTAATTGTATCGGCTATGGCTTTTACTATTTTTATGGGTCTGTTTTTAGGGAAGATTTTTGGGTTAAATAAAAAGCTCTCTTTAATGCTTGGAATTGGTAATGGTGTGTGTGGAAGCTCTGCTATTGCAGCAACTTCTGGTGTTGCAAGGGTACATAACCAAGATATTGCTATAAGTATTGTGCTTGTTAATCTTATGGGAACAATTGGGATATTTTTAGCGCCATTTTTAGCAAACCTTTTAGGGTTTAATGATGTAGAGGGTGGAATTTTAGCAGGAAATACACTCCAAGCAGTTGGACAAGCTGTTGCTGCTGGGTTTAATATCTCTGATGAAGCGGGGCATTATGCAACGGTTGTAAAGATGGGGCGTGTACTTATGATAGCACCGATTGTTTTTATACTTATCTACTTAGCAAAGCGTGAGAGTATGAAAAACAATGAGAGTGTAGATGAAAATGCAAAAGTACCATTTCCTAAATTTATTTTATGGTTTTTACTCTTTTCTGCTTTAGCATCATTTGGCTTTTTACCTCAAGAGGTTGAGCATTTTATCTCACAAGCGAGTCACTATATTGCACTTATTGCCATGGCAGCTATTGGGCTTATGATACACTTTGGAACTATTTTTAAAACAGGTGGGAAAGCTTTAGTTGTATCTTCTGTACTTTTTGCAATGCAGTTGGTATTTACAAGTATTCTTATTGTATTATTAGGCATCTAAAACTTCATAAAGGTTTCTATGCTTTTAAATATTGTTAGCGGATTTTTAGCTTACCTCATAGATACAAAATTTGGGGAGTTTAAATTTATTAAACACCCCATTATTACTATTGGTGAGATTATTAGTTACTTTGAGAAGAATTACTACAAAGACTCAGTTTTACGTGGAGTTTACTTAGTTTTATTTGTAAGTGGCATAACAACCTCTATGGCACTTGCAATCTCTTTGTATTTAAGTCAAATCAATGATGTTTTAAATATTATTATCACCTCTTTTATAGCTTCTATCTTTTTAGCACATAAAATGTTGCATGATGAGGTAAAAAAAATCATCACCGCTAAAGATAAAAAAGGAGCCATTGCAATGCTTGTAAGTCGCGATACCAAAGATATGAGTAGTAGCGATGTTTACAAGGCTGCTATTGAAACATACGCAGAAAATTTAAGCGATGGTGTAATTGCTCCACTTTTTTATATGCTTTTGTTTAATCTCCCTGGGCTTGTTTTTTACAAAACTATCAACACACTAGATTCTATGGTGGGGTATAGAAATAAAAAATATGAAAAGTTTGGAAAAGCAGCTGCAAAGTTAGATGATTGGCTCAATTTTATTCCATCGCGTTTAACTGCTGTGCTTATTATGTGGTTGTGTAAAGCAAAAGAGTTAACAGCTTTTTATTCAATGGGGCAAAAGCACGACTCTCCAAATGCTGGACACCCAATAACAGCGATGGCACTTTGTTTAAATCTAAAATTAGGAGGTGATACTTCTTACTTTGGAAAAGTGAAAAAAAAACCTTTTTTTGGAAAAGGAAGAGAAGTTATTGTAAAACAAGATGTTTTAAAAGCCCTCAAACTCAAAACAAAGCTAGATTTGCTTTGTTTGAATTTTTTTGTTGGAAGTGGAGTTATTTTTATACTTAGCTACGATGTTTTATAAAAGCATCATAAAGCTCTTCAAATGCTACTTCACTTGAATTTTCTACCTCTTTCATTAGTTCTATTGCCTCTTGAAATTTATTCTCTCTCCATGCTTCAACTGCTTTTTTTGTTTTTTGGTGTACATTTGCATGGTGAGATGCAACACTTGATACAACTTTTGATTCATTTAGTGTATTTTTTACACCATTAAACCATCTACCAAAGCGGCAACTATTCTCATCTATAAGCGTTTCATTTGTGTTGTTTATAAATGCATTATACCCTTTGAGTTTAAAGAGGATATGATCTAGTTTACCATTCATAACAGCAGCTTCGTTTTGGATATTTAAAGTAATATCACTAATTTTATTTGAGTTTTCAATAACAGTATCGAGTTCGTTAAAGAAAGAGTTTAGTTCATTTCCAATTTCATCTGTATTATTTCTAAATGTCTCTACACTATCTTGAATTTCAGAAGTATTTTGTTTGAGTTGTCCAATGCTAATCTCAACCTCTTGAGTCGCTTTTTGTGTACGCTCAGCGAGTTTTCTAACTTCATCTGCAACAACAGCAAAACCACGACCATGCTCCCCTGCACGAGCAGCTTCAATAGCAGCATTAAGTGCAAGAAGATTTGTTTGGTCAGAGATATCTTTAATTAAGTTAATAATATCTCCAATAGAGTTTACACTATCGTTTAGTGAAGCAGTACCACTACTTAATCCTTCAGATTCTTGTGCAATTGAATCTAAAAGTGTATTGATATTTTGACTTGAATGTTGAATACCATCTATTTTTTGAGCCACTTCATTATTAAGTTCAACAGATTTATCTACCTCTTCTACAATAGCATCTAAACCTTTATCTGTAAAGCTTATGCCACTTTTGTATGCTTTAAGAAGGATTTGAATAATCTCTTTTTCTGCTTGTTCTTTTTGAGAAACAATAGGTTGAATAGGTGTTGTTTTTGCCATCTCTAATTCACGACGTAAATCAACTATCTCTTGTTCTAACTCTTTATTTCTTTGTTCTAAACGTGTAATTCTTTCTTGTTCTTTTGAACAGTTTGAGAAAAATCCCATGTGCTTCCTTTATTGTGTTTATTCTTGCTTGTTTTGTTACATCGACAATTTAAAAATTTAGTGTACTTTCTTTAATTGTGTAAACTTCCACCAACTTTAGCATAAACAAAAAGATTTGCTATACCAATAGAGCGTGAAGCAATTTTACCACTTTTTCGTAGTGCTTTTAAGATGTTATGTGTTTTTTCAAAATCATCAAGTTTTTTTGTTAAACTACGCTCAACCATTTCGTAAAGATCATCTGTCTTACTCTCTTGAATTAACACTTCATTATAAACATCTTTAATCTCATCTTCATCATCTATATCTATCATTGAAGCAGTACTTTTTACAGCTTTAAGTGTTGATTTTTGCATGGGAACAATAAACTCATTTAATGTTTGCGTGTCTATATCATCACAAATAGCAGAAAAGCCACGAATAAAACTACGTGTACTTGAAGTTGCACGTGAAAGTTCATTTGTCATTTTTAAGTAAGCAACTAAAGTACGTAAATCTCTTGCTTCTGGTGAGTAAAGAGCCAGAGCTCTAATAATAGAGTTATCTATCTCATCTGCTTTTGCACCAATATTTTTAATTTCTGCACGAGCTTGTGTAAATGTCTCTTTTTTACAATCTTTAATAGCTTCATAAATAAGCTCATTTGAGTTTACAAGACCGTTAATAATTGCAGAGATATTGTTTTTAATCTCTTCTAAACTTTCTCTTAATTTTGGGCTAGACATTGTTTATTTCTCCTTTTTATCCAAAACGACCAGTAATATAATCTTCTGTTTTTTTCTCTTTAGGGTTTAAGAAGATATTTTCTGTTTTATCATATTCTATTAAATCCCCTAAGTACATAAATGCAGTATAGTCACTAATACGACTTGCTTGTTGCATATTATGTGTAACAATAGCGATACTTACATCTTTTTTTAGCTCAACTATAAGCTCTTCAATAGCCCCTGTACTAATTGGATCAAGTGCTGATGTTGGCTCATCAAAAAGTAAAACTTCAGGTTTTACAGCAACTGCACGTGCAATACATAAACGTTGTTGCTGTCCACCACTAAGCCCCATTGCAGAAGCGTTAAGTCTGTCGTGAACCTCTTTCCATAATGCACTTCCAATAAGTGCTTGTTCCACTCTATCTTCTAGTTCTGTTTTGTTTTTTATTCCAGCTATTTTTAAACCATATGCAACGTTATCGAAAATACTCATTGGAAATGGTGTTGGTTTTTGAAAAATCATCCCAACTTGTTGGCGAAGTTTAATAAACTCATTCTCTTTTTTAATCTCTAAAATATTTTTACGCTCATTTGTCTCAAAATCGAGTAGTTCAATCTCACCTTCATACTTATTTCCAGGGTATAAATCGTGGATTCTATTCATTGAGCGAAGAAGTGTAGATTTTCCACAACCACTAGGACCAATTAAAGCTGTTACTTTATTTTTCTCAATAGGAAGTGTAATATTTTTAAGTGATGGATGCTCCACACCAGCATAAGTAAAAGAGAAGTTTTTAATGTGCATTACAGGCATAGTTGTAGTTCCTTTTTCTATTTTTTATTTCTTGTAATAAATCTACCTGTGAGGTTGATAACCAAAACAAGTACAGTTAAAATAAACGATGCAGCCCAAGCTAAGTCACGACTCGCTTTTTCTGGTTCGTTTGCTAAGTCGTAAATACTAACAGTGAGTGAAGGGAAACTCTCACTTAAATCGAGTGTAAAGTAGTTTGAAGTTTCAGATGTAAAAAGAAGTGGTGCAGTTTCACCAATAATTCTTGCAAATGCAAGTAAAACACCTGTCATAATTCCAACTTTTGCAGCTTTTATAACAATATCTAAAATAACTTTGTATTTTGAAGCACCAAGTGCAATTCCAGCTTCACGAAGTTCACGTGGAACGAGGCTTAACATATTATCAGTTGTATTAATAACAACTGGAATCATCATAATAGCAAGTGCAATAGCTCCAGCCCAACCACTTGTTCCACCTGTTGGTACAACAATAATCGCATACACAAATGCACCAATAACAATAGATGGAGCAGACATCATAATATCACTTAAATCACGAATAACATTAGCATAGCGTCCACGCCCATACTCTTGAATATAGATTCCAGCTGCCATCCCAAGTGGAATACCAATAGCAGCAGCAAGTCCAGCTAAAATAAACTGCCCAACAATAAGGTTACGAAGTCCACCATCAATAAGGTCATCTAAAAAAAGATGAAAATGAAAAGAGTTTAACCCTTTCATAAAAAGGGTAATTAAAATCCAGCCTAAAAATGCTAGACCAACTAAAGCTGAAAAGATAGAAAGTGCTAAAAAGATTTTATTTACTATAAGTCTCACTACTTAGCCTTTTTAAGAAAATAAAATTTTGCTAAAGAGATAACTCCAAAGCTAATAATAAATAAGATAAGTGCAAGGTAAAATAACGCACTCTCACCAAGACCACTTGCTTCTCCAAAATTGTTTGCCATCGCAACAGGGATCGAGATAGTAGGGGAGTTAATAGCATCTGGAAGCACAAAAATAGAACCAATTAAGAATGCAACTGCCATTGTTTCACCCAAAGCACGTCCAAGTGCTAAAATAATACTACCAATAATCCCAACTTTAGAGTAAGGGAAAATGATATCTTTAATAACTTCAAATTTTGTAGCACCAAGTGCATAAGCAGATTCTTTTAAAACATTTGGAGTTGTGTTCATACTATCACGTGTGATTGCTGCCATAAAAGGTAAGATCATAACACCAAGAACAAGCCCAGCAGTAAGGAGTGAAACTTGATATCCACCAACAATATCTGCAACAATTGGTGCAAAATAGTAAAGCCCCCACATACCAAAAATAATAGATGGAATTGCAGCAAGTAGTTCAATAGCAATACCCACAACATAAGAGATATTTTTTGGTGCAATTTCAGCTAAAAATACAGCAATACCCATAGCAATAGGTAAAGCAAAAGTGAGTGCTATAATAGTAGTAAGAATTGTCCCTACAATTGGAACTAAACCACCATAAACAGTCTTAGTTGCACTACTACTTCCCTCTTCAGACTCATCTTCATCAGCTAAAATCATATCATCTTCATCATCTTCATCTGCAATCATATCTTCGTCATCTGTTGTATCATCTTGAGTGTTGAGTTCAACATCTTCAAAAATTTTAGCTGCATTTGCCTGAACAGTTTCATTAACTGGATTTAGAGGAACTTCTTTGTTCCAAGCAGAGTTTGTTAAAAAATCTAAACCAAACTCCTCAATAGCAGCTTTTGAAGAGGAGAGAAGTGTTAAAAAGATTCCCACCAAAATAACAAAGACAATAGATGCACTTGCTAACGATATTTTTTGAAAAAGTTTTTCCATAAACACCCACTTTTACTTTTTTTGCATAATTTTACCACTTGCTGGTTACAATTGAATTACTTTACTATGTTGTTACTAAAAATTAGTTTTAATGACTACTTTTTTGTTAGTTTTACACCCATTTCTAAGTGATTTGTATAAGGGAACTGATCAAAAAGAGCCATTTTTTCAATTTTGTAATTTTTTGTTAAAAACTCTAAATCTCTTAAGAGAGTTTCAGGATTACAAGAGATATATAAAATATTTTTATATCTTGAGATAAATTCACGACTAGAATCATCAAGCCCTGCACGGGGAGGATCAACAAAAACAGTTTGTAAGTTGTACTCCTCTAAAGAGATATGCTTCATTCTGTTAAACTCACGTACACCTTCAAGTGCTTCTACAAACTCCTCAACACTCATACGAACAAATTCAATATTTTCTACATTGTTAAGTTTCATATTCTCTTTTGCTGCATTAATGGAAGATTTTGAGATCTCTGTTGCTAAAACTTTGTCAAATTTTGAAGCAAAAGGGATAGTAAAATTTCCAGCTCCACAATAAAGTTCAAGTAAATCTCCACCATCATTTGCAACATTTTTTAAAGCCCATTCAATCATCTGTTGATTTACATGTGTATTTGGTTGTGTAAAGCTGTTTTCTATATGTTTAAAATGGTACTCTTTGTCAAAAACTTTTAAACTCTCTATTACAAAATCTTGTCCAATTACAATTTTTTGTTTTCTTGCTCTACCTATAATGGAGATATTAAGTTTTTGTGAGAGTTGTTGAGCTTTTTCTTGCCAATCATCATCTAATTTTCTATGGTAAAGTAGTGATGCTACCACTTCATTTGTAGAACTACTTAAAAAGTCAATTCCAAAAAGTTTAAAACCTAAATCAAGCTCTTTTATAGCCTCTATAAGTTTTGGCATAAGTGAAGCTATAGGCATTGCAACTTGTGGACATTCCTCTATGAGCACCACTTCATGTTTTGCTTTTTGTTTATTCATTGCATAAAAAATTTCATCCTCTTTATGCCAAATTCTAAACTCACTTCTAGCTCTATAGTGTTGTTCATAAGAGCGAAAAATATCAAATTTATCGCTATAAAGATGGGCAAAACGCTCTTTTTGCAATTGCTCTTTTTGTGAGAGTTGCCACTCATAGCCACCCTCATACAAAACACACGAACCACACTCTCCAAAATATTTACATTGCATTATCTATTTCCCTACTAAAATATAAGAGATTATAGCAATTTCTCTCTAAAAAAAAGTTTTTTATTTTTGAAACATATCGGCATAAAGTGATTTTGCCCATTCATAAGCAGATTGTGCATTTCTCTCTCCACTTTCCCCTTGCCAAATCTCATTTGTAACAGGTGTTGCAAAACTAAATTGTTTTGTTTTTTGGCTATAAGCATATTCAGAGTGTATAAAAATTCCACGCTCTGGTGCAATACTTACAAGCGATATACAAAGTGTTACAGGAGATTCCCATTGTGGTCTTTTTTGTTTATTGATTTTTGCAGCAATAAGTTTTGCAACATATTTTGCTTCTGTATTAGAGGTATTTCCAGATTTTGAAAATCCCATTGGACGGGCATCGCCACTTACATAAATGTTAGGATACCCATTTACTTCATATGTTAGTTGGTTAATATCTGCTTCTAAACGGTTATAGATTGTATCTTTTGCAATACCACAAATCTCTAGAATTTTTGCACCCCTTACGTGAGGGTAAAAAGAGGCATCATCAAAACTAAACTCTTCAAACTCTGTAACAACTCTTTTCTCATCAAGGTTAATCTCTTCTATAAGAGAGTTTGGATGATACTCTATGTAATCTTTGTAGAGTTTATTAAAAGCAGTATGAAAACCATGGTCTTTTATGGTGATGTCGTTGTTTTCATCTAGTAAAATAACTTTTGCTTTGATACCTTTTTGTTTAAAATAATCTGCAACCATACAAGCTCGCTCGTAAGGTGCTGGTAAACAGCGGTAGTTTCCAGCTGGAACTGTAAAAATAAAGTTACCACCTTTAAAATTAAGAATTTTATTACGCAGTGTTATATGTTCACTTCCAGGTTTAAAAGCGGGTGGATACTCTTGATGGATACGTCTTGCAAAATCTTCATCTTCACTCCAAAAAGAGTAGTCGTAATCTATTCCAGGTGCAAAAGCGAGGTAATCGTACTCTATATCCCCTAAACTTGTATGTAAAATATTGTTTGTTTTATCTACTCCTGTTGCAGCTCCATTACAAAAAGTGTAGTTATTCTCTCTAGCAGCTTCTAAGAAGTCGTGTGTTAAAAACTCCAAATCTATTTTATCGACAAGCCATAAATTACTCATAGGGCAAGAGACAAATTCTGTTTTTTGCTCCACTAAAATCACTTCACTTTGTGGAGCATTAAGTTTAATATGTTTAGCAAGGCTAAGCCCAGACCAACCGCCACCAACAACTACAACACGTGGAGCTTTTTTGTTTTGAAAAATAAGATTATTTGATTTTTGAGGTTGCTTTTTTGTAGAGGCAAAAGAGGAAGTTGCACCTAAAAGTGCAACTGATGTAGAAAGTTTAAGTGCATCTCTTCTTGAAAGTTTCATAGTTTACTCTTTATAATTTTTTCTAATACTACAAGAGCAAAAATAAAGAAGTGCTTAGTTATCCAAAAATAACTCTGTTACGCCCCTCTTTTTTAGCATTGTAAAGCATCATATCTGCTTGGTTAATAGACTCTTCAAGCCCTTCATCTTCGCTATACATTGTAGCACCAATAGAAATCGTGTAGCGAATTTGTGTCTCTTCATTTACTTCAATCACAGAGTTTTCAACCTCTAAATGGATACGCTCAAGTGCATTAAGTGCATTTTCACGTGTCATATTTTTGAGAATAATACAAAACTCTTCTCCACCAAAACGTGCAACTAAATCTGTATGATTGGTACTTGAGTGTAAAATTTCTGCTAGATGTACAATTGCTTGATCTCCAACATCATGACCATATGTATCGTTTATTTTTTTGAAAAAATCTATATCTAGCATAGCTATTGCAAACGGTGGATGTTGAGTTTGTGTATACTCCTCCATAGTTTTAAAGAAATAGCGTCTATTGTAAAGACCTGTTAAAAAGTCTCTATTGGCATGATTTGTAATGAGCTGAAAACTCTCTAAAAGTTCAATAGAATTATTTACACGACAAGTAAACTCCTCTTTAGAGTAAGGTTTTGTAATGTAGTCATTTGCCCCATTTTTAAGAAACATTGCAGTGAGTTGGTCATCGTTACTTGAAGAGATAGCAATAATATGAAGATCATTTTTTGTATATGTTTGGCGAATAGTCTTTGTAAGTTCTAAACCATTCATAACAGGCATATTATAGTCTGTTATTACTAAAGATATTTCAGGATGAGATTCTAACATACCAAGAGCTTCCTCTCCATGAGCAACCGTAATAACTTTTAAAAAAAGATTTTCTAAGAGATTTTTCATTTGGTTTCTAAAGACCATAGAGTCATCTACAACCAATACAGTGTGAGATTTGTTATTTTTAAGACGAGTAAGGGCAGCTACAACATCATTTACAAAATTTGGAGTTTTATGGATATAATCGATAATATTTTTACTTAAAATCTTTTTTCTAAAATCATTGTCAATATTGGCACTTAAAACAAGAACTTTGTTCCCTTTTTTTGAAAGAACATAATCTACAGCTTCTCCACTTGTAGCATCTGGTAAGACTAAATCTACAATTGTTAAATCGTAGTCATACATTCTTAAAAAAAGTTTCGCCTCTGCAAGTTTATAGGCAACATCAACATCAATATGTAATTGCGTTTTTATTCCATCTGCTAGTAAGTCAGCAGTCGCTTTATGGTCTTCAATGATTAATATTCTTTGCATAACTGTTTCCACTCATTTTTTAGAGTATAACATTTTTCAACTTTTAGATGCTTTATAAATAAAACTAAAGAGTTCTGCTACAGCTTTGTAGAGGTTTTGGGGTACTTCTTGGTTTAGTTCAACCTTACTTAGGAGTTCAACAAGCTCTTTATCTTCTTTAATTGGGATATTGTGCTCTTTTGCAATTTCGATAATTTTTTGAGCACTTTTGTTTTCCCCTTTTGCATTTACAAGGGGTGCGTTGTTGGTAGTTTTGTCATATTTTAGTGCTACGGCTTTTTTCATACTTTAATGTCAACTCCTAACTCAATGGTATTATTTTGTGGGTAGGTTTGTTTTGGAAAATTTGAGACTTTAAAATTTTTAAGCAAAATTCCCTCTTTGTAAAGGGAAGTTTTTAAGTTTTCAAAATTTTTTTGTGCAAACTCTTGTAACTTTTTGGTGTCACAAAAAAGGGTTATATCGAGTTGTTTCTCTTCAACAAGTAAGAGATTAATCGTTATTTTTGAAAGAGTTTCAAGTTCCAAATCTATACTACAAAAAAAATGATTTTGTTTTTTTTGTTTTATTTTTAGTTTTGCTTCTTTTAGCTCTTTCCACAAAAAAGGGAGCAAAATATAGTTTTCATCACTAAGATAGTTGAGTGCTTGAAAATACTCTATTTGTAAAAGAAGTTTTTGAACATTTTTTAAAAGCTCTTTATCTTGAGGATTATTTGAAGTTTGGAGTTGTTGCTCTTTTTGGAGAAGTTTTGCTTTTATATCCTCTTTTAAAGAGTGCTCCCCTTTTTGAAGTTTAGATTCTAAAAAAATACCACTATTAAAAAGAAGTTTTTGTAGTTCCTTTGGTTTTAGTGTTGCTATATCTTTTAAATTTGGTAAAATCGTTTGGAGATCTTGAAGAGATTTTTGGGTGTTTGTTAAAGATTTAAAAGATGGGTTGTTTAAGAGTGTTTCTAAAAGGGTTTGTTTTTTTTGTGTAGTATCCCCCAAAAGAGTTTCCAAAAGATTTTTAAGAGAGAGCTTTCTTGTCGATGTAGTTTCAAAGGCTTCTAAAAGAAGCTTATTTTTTAGAGGAGATATGAGTGTAAACTCTTTTGGCATTAAGAGATTTTTTGTAGGTGTATTGACTAAATTCATACAAGAAGTATACTATGTTTTAAAAAAGAATGTTACAATATATTATGGAAAATTTTATAGCACTTTCACAATCATCAAAAAAAGCTTTACAGATTTTACAAATGTCAGCGGCACTTCCTGTAAATATTTTAATAACAGGGGAAGCGTATGTAGGCAAAAGATTACTTGCACAAACTGTTTTTAGTGAAGCAGCTGTTTTTGAAGCACAAAAACTTTATGAGCTTATTGTTCAAAATAAGATAGAGATTGCAGAGTATAAAGAGATTATAGTGCTCAATATAGATACACTATCAAACAAAATGCAGTTTCTTGAGATGTTGAAACCGATAAAAGTTATTGCAACATCGGCAAAAGAGGATAGTGACTCAAAAAATTATTTTGCTGTAAAAATTCTACTCAAACCCCTCTCTAAACGTAAAGAAGATTTAGAGATGTTGGTCAAAAAATACACTATAGAAGCAAATACTCTCTACCAAAGTGAAGTAGATTCTCAAGATGTTTTAAGAGATACTTCTTTAAATGCTCTTTCTTTAAAAAGGGGTGTTTATAAGAGTGTGTTTCTTCATTCTATGGATGAGGATGATATTCAAAATGCACTCTATAATTTTTTTATAAATTATTTACAAGAGAAAAATTACAACTATAAAGATTTTTTAAAAGTGTTTGAGATGCCACTTTTAAAAGCAACAAAACAACTCTATAAGTCGCAAGTACAGATTGCAAAGATATTAGATATAAACCGTATCACTTTACGTAAAAAAATAGCAAACTATTTTGGAGAGAACAATGAACTATGAGGAAAACTTTTATAAGAGTATGCTTTTTAACTCTTTAAATCCATTTGTATTGTTCAATAAAGAGGGAAAGTTAATTGACTACAATAAAGAGGCAGAGTTTTTATTTAACGATGTTGCACCAAAAGAGCTTTACTCTTTAGCTCTTTCTTATGCTCCACATAGTTTTGGTTTTTTACATAGTTTTTTAGATTTACAATATGGAAAAGATAAATATTATGCTATTGTTGTTGGATATATTGATGAGGAGTTTGTTGGTTTAGAACTTTACAAACTTGTAGGTACCTCTAAAAAACTTTTAAAAAGTGCAGATATTGAACCTGTAAACCTTTACTCATTACTAGAGATATCTAAAGCAACAATTTTAGGTCCTTTAGATATTGAGCTTGAAGAGATTTATGATACATCACTACCAGAGATAAAGGTAAATATTAACAGTTTTTTAGTTGCTTTAAATGAGTATTTTTCCCTTTTTAAAAATGAGAAAAAATTAACAATTAAAGTACACTTAAAAATTGGTGAATATGAGATTTTAGATGGGAAAAAATATAGTATTATTGTTATAGAAACAATTACAAAAAATAGTTTAAATGTTACAAATTTAGAAGTTATAGGGGAGGGTGCTTGTATTAATGTGATACAAGCACAAAAAAGTATTCAGTTTGAATTTCCTATGATTTTAGATTAATCTTTCTTTTTTAAGATCCACTCTAAAATTTTTGGGCGTTCATGCTTTTGTTTTTTTGACTCCTCTTTATCTTGAAATGTTGGAGTTTGGTCATAAACTGCTAAACACTCCTCTAAATTGTTAAAGAAAATATCTACAATCTCTGGATCAAAATATTTCCCTTTCATCTCTTTGATATACTCTAAAATTTCATCTTGAGTCCATTTGTGTACTTTATTGTAAGTCATAGAATCGTACACATCTGCAAGTGCTACAATTCTTGCGTAAAGATGGATTCTCTCTTTTTTTCTTTTTCTTGGGTAACCTGTACCATCATATTTTTCATGGTGTTGTTCTGCAATAATAGCTGCAATACGAAAAAGCTCTATACGAGAATCTTTTAAAAGGTCATGCCCCGCAATAACATGTTTGCGCATCTCTTTTTGCTCTTTTTCTGTAAGGGATGTTTTTTTATTTACAATGCTACTTGGAATTGCAGATTTTCCAATATCGTGCAGTGTTGAGGCATCACGCACTTTTGCAGCCTCCTCTTCATCTAACCCATAAAGTTTTGCTAAAACATAACTTAGTTGTGCAACACGTTCAAGGTGGGAGTAAACCTCTGGTGAATGCCCCTCTGCAATAGCACCTATACCATACATAAGTTCAGTTTTTGTTTGTGCTATTTTTTGTGTTCTTTGGATAACTTTTTGCTCTAAAGTTTTTTCATAGTCTCTAATTTTGAGTCTTGCACTAACTCTTGCTAACAGTTCCTCTTTAAAAAATGGTTTTCTAATATAGTCATTACCACCTACAGCATACGCTTTTATAAGGGTGTCCCTATCTGCATTAGATGTTAGAAAAATAATAGGAACCATTTGCGTATTTGGATTTTCTTTTAAGTATTGGCAAACCTCTAAACCACTCATAATTGGCATCATAATATCAAGTAAGATGAGGTCATACTCATTTTTATTGGCAAATTCTATTGCAGATGGACCATCCTCTACAGAATCTGTTTGGTAGCCAACACTTTGTAAAATATTTGTAACAACTGTCACATTATCTTTTACATCATCTACAACCAAAATTTTGTATCTACTATTTGCCATTTAAGTTCCTATTATGTTATTATATTTCAATATTTTACGAAGGTAATTCCACGATGTATGAAAAGCTTAAGCACTATTTTAAAGAGATTTTAACTTTTTTTGTTCTTTTAGCAATTGTAACAAATCTTCTTAGTTTTTACAAGAGTTTAGACTTAAACAAAGCCCCACTTGACCTAAAAGAGTTTTACCTTTTAGATGGAAAAACATATCATCTCAATACCAATGAAGCAACTATTGTTCACTTTTGGGCAACTTGGTGTCCAGTTTGTAAAACAGAAGCACCAAATATAGAGCAGATCTCTAAAAAATATCAAGTTATAACTATTGCAGTGGACTCAGGAAATAAACAAGAGATAAAAAACTATCTTATACAACATCATCTTAGCTTTAAAGTAGTGAATGATATAACAAAAAGTTTAGCACAGCAGTTTCATATCCAAGCATATCCAACGACATTGATTTACGATAGAAATGGAAAGTTAATTTTTAGTGATGTTGGTTATACTACAACATTGGGGCTTTATATACGTTTGTTTATTGTAGATGTTTTAAGTAAAATTTAATAACTATAAAGATATAATTTCAACCTAACAACACGGACAAGTGGGTGAGTGGCTGAAACCACACCCCTGCTAAGGGTGCGAGGGGGCAACTCCTCCGAGAGTTCGAATCTCTCCTTGTCCACCACTTCTTCTTTGCTCTCTTTTATGAATTATTTCTTAGTAATTATATTTTTAATGCTTTTCATTGTATAATTGTCCTGTTCACAAGGAAAAATATGTATTTTAAAAACTTTTTAATCACTTTAGTATTTTTAGGAATTGTTTTGAATGGGTGTATGCCAGATTCTTCAAGTAGTTCTGAGTCTATATCGGAACCAACTCTTTCTACAACGGATTATACAGAGTCAGTTACAAGTACTACAGTTGCAAAAGGGAGTGTTCCTATGCTTGTTGTACTTGTGAGTTTTAATAATATTGCTATCCAAAATTCAGAACAAGTATGGCGAGATAAAATTTTTGGAAAAGAGGCACATCAATTAAATAATTACTATTTAGAGGTAAGTGGTGGAAAATTTGAATATGAAGAGGCTGGTGTTGTAAGTGTAAAGCTTGATACAAACCATCCAAATATAGATGTTGATGATAGCTCTTTTATGTATAAAGTATATCCAGATTTAGCAGATGCCCTAAGAGCTACAGATGATCAGATAGATTTCTCACAATACGATAAAGATGGTAATGGTTATATCACACCAGATGAGCTTATTGTTACTTATATTATAGCTGGGTTTGAGGATGCTTATGAGGGGTATCATATAAATTATGGTATTTGGGCGCATCAAAGTTGTATGTCATATGATGACAATATTGTCAAAGCAGATGGTGTTTCTTTACTTGGATGTGAAAAGAAAGGAAACTTTGCATTATTTGGAGAGCTTCATAATGTTTCTTCTGCTCATATTGCAACTATTGGAATTATTGCTCATGAACTTGGACACGCAACTTTTGATTTACCAGATTTATACAACACATATAATCCAAATAGTGGTGGTATAGGTAATTTTGGTTTAATGGCTGGAGGAATGTGGGGTGTTGCAAACTCTTTAGAGTATCCAGGAGCTACACCAGTACACCCTTGTGCATGGAGTAAATTACATAATGGTTGGGTAGAGCCTATAGAGTATAAAAATGAGTTTGTAACACTTTATGCAACATCTTCTAGTGAGTATAATGTTGCAAAAATACCAGTAGATGCAACACACTATTACCTTTTAGAAAATAGAGATAATAGTGGATATGACAAAGGACTTTATAAATTACATGGAAAATTTAATGGTGGTATTGCTATTTGGAAAATAGATGAATCTAAATTAACGCAAGAGCATATCACAAGAAATGATGTAAATGTAGATACGCAAAACAAAGGCGTTGATTTAGTTGAAGCAGTTGAAGGTTTAATTGATTCTCGTGGAGATGGTGGAGCTGAAAATGCACTTTATTATGCTGGAAATGTAGATTATTTTTTAAACTATGTAGAGAATATCTCTGAGCGTGGTGAAGCTATGAGTTTGAATATGAAGGATTATTAGATGAAAATAGTAGTATTACTTGTACTTGTAGTGGAACTTTTTGGTGCACTTGCATTTGATGGTTGGAGAGTTCTTTACAATAGTGATGGAACAAGTTTTGAAGCAAAGCCTCAAGGGGATCACTATTTACATTGGCTACAAACAAAAGATGGTTCAATTGTAAAATATAATCAACAAACAAAAAATTTTGAGTATGGGGTTATTAAAAATAATAACTTGGTAACTTCTGGAGAGGTGTATAGAGGTGTAAAAAAAGCACCTGCTTTTGAAAAAGGGACTTTAAAAATTGAAACAGAGCAACTTTTTGATCTTTGGAGATTAAAAAGGGAACAAAATAGGTTTAAACAACCTTACAAATAATATCTCCAAGCTCTGTTCCTAAAGAAGAAGCAACAACATTACATTTTACTTTTAGTAAAAAGCAGATGTTTTGTTTATGTGATGGACTTAAACATTCATAATTTCCCATCCCTTTACTGATAACTAAATCTGCATTGTCAAATAACTCTTGGGCTTCTTTTGTGGCTCTATTGTAGCTAAAGCCTGGAGTATCTACACCACTATCTATTAGGTTACATAGTTTATCAAACTCAATCTCTTTAGCTTCTTTGAGTGTAACGTCGTTAATAATAGGAACTCCCCTTACAAAGTAAGAAAATGAGATATCTGGATAAAGCTCTTGGAGTGTTTGAATAAAAATATAATCAAATATATGCTCACCTGTATTATCCCCTAACACAACAACATTACGAGCTTTATTGAGCTCTTTTTCTAAAGTTTTAAAATTATCAATTCCAAAAGGGGTATGGAATATTTTTTCTAACTCCTCTTCCAAATCAAATGAAACTTCTGCTGCTAAGTCTATTACATTTCCTGCTATTGCAATTTTTGCAGCACTTAAGAGTTTGTTGGTTGAGTTTTGCAATTTTGTTTGAAGTTTTGGTAAAAAAGTTTTAGCATGAGAAGATGCAAGTTGTTTTTGTTGGGCATAAAGGTCTTTCATATTTGCAATGTTTGCCATATCAGCATAAACATAAGCTGCAATTTCTGGAGGTGTTAAACTAAAAGAGAAATCTTTACTTAACTCTTTGACATGGGAAGTTATTTTTGTAGCAAGAGTTGTGTTTGCATCTATAGCATCTACAACACGAAAACTTTGGTTTACTATACACTCTACACAAGCTGGTTGAATTTTCATGATTGTGCATGCTCATCTATAGTTTTTCCCCACATTGTTTTGTATTTTCTTTTGAGGAATTCGGCTTCTTCTTGAGCAATATCGAGTTGTTTTTGAAGCGCTTTTATTGTTTTTCTATCTTCGTCATAAATCTCTTGAAGAGATTTAAGAGCATCTTTTAAAAAGAGGTTTTCCTCTTTTATAGATGCAATAGTTTCATCCTTGGAAGCAAGTACTTTTTCATGGAGTGATAAAATAGTGCCAATAGTTTTTTGAACAAACTCAGGTTGGGTAACCATTTCGGCACCATTTTGAAGAGACAAGTCAACTAAAGAGGAGCTTTTTTGTGGAACTTGAAGGAGTCTTTGCTCACCCTCTATTTTAAAAGTGAGTTGACCATTTCCTATAAGTTCTTCAATATCTTCTAGCTCTAAATTGTTTTGTTGCATATACTCTTCTTGGCTTATCCACTCCATTATTATTCCTTATTACTCAATAATTGTTTCAATCTCTAAAGAATCAGTTTCAACTTTTTTTGCTTTTGCGATTCTATCTTCTTTTAGTTTTACTGCTAATTCTTCATTTTCAAGTGCTAAAATTTGCATAGCTAAATATGCAGAGTTCATAGCTCCAGCTTTTCCAATAGCTACTGTAGCAACAGGCATACCAGCTGGCATTTGTACAGTTGAAAGAAGTGCATCAATACCACTTAAAGCAGAAGCTGACATAGGAACACCAATAATTGGTTTTACAGTTTTAGAAGCAAGAACACCAGCTAAGTGTGCAGCCATACCAGCAGCAGCAATAAATACTTGCGCACCTTTTTCCTCTGCTTTTTGGATATACTCTTTTGTTCTCTCTGGTGAGCGATGAGCTGAAGAGATAATCATCTCATAATTTACTCCAAAAGCCTCTAGTGTATCTGCACACGACTTCATAACTTCATAATCACTTTTTGATCCAATGATAATAGATACAAATTTCATAAACACCCTTTGTAAAAAATTTGAGAAATTATAACATTTTGTGTAGTTTTGTGCAATAACTTTTTAACCAAGCTTTAAGAACAAGAAAAGTATAATTCGAAATATTTCTTCAAGTGGGTTCGTAGCTCAGTTGGTTAGAGCCCTCCGCTCATAACGGAGTGGTCCCGTGTTCGAGTCACGGCGAACCCACCACTTTCTTAAAAAATTAATCTTCTTTTTATAACATTTTTTTATTTTATTCTAAATAGAGTATAGTTTTATCCATTAAAAATTTAAAGAATAGTTATGAAAACCAAGTTTTTTTCACTTATAACAGCTTTTTCACTTTTAGGTACTACTAGTATTGGAGTAGGTTCTCTTCAAGCTTCTCAAACAAAAAACCCCTCAAAACCTTTTTTAATTCAAGGTAAATTACCACATTTAACTGGTATGGTAAAAATGATGTGGAATGATGAAGATTTGGCATTAAGCTCAAAACAGAAAAAAGAGTTATTAAAGATTCGTAAAGAAACACTCACAAAAGCAAAAAGTTTAAATAAGCAGATTATCCCTTTAGAGAATGAGATAGTGTAAAAAAGTTTAAAAGGTGTAGCTCCTCAAGAGCTAGAAAAAAAGGTAAAATATTTAGCTCAACTAAGAGCAGAGGCAACAATGGTGCATCTTCAATGTATTTACAATACAAGAAAAGTTCTTACTCAAGAACAGATAGATATTCTTGAGTAAGAGAGTTAACTTTCAAGTTTGAAAATTATTCAAACTTGAAATCATAAGCTGCTAAGTCAACAATATTATTATTGCTAAGGTCAATTACCATATCTTCATCTGAAATATCTCCATCTGAGTTAACATCAATATAGAGTTTATTTTTTTCAGTATCTAGTACAGCTTCTGTAGTATTATTGTCTTTATCGAGTGTACTAAGAGCTGCTGCATATCCATCTGCTTCACCATTATAGCGTCCACCATCTTTATCGGCAGCTTCTACAACAACACTAAAGTCAAAAATATCTTCACCACTTACAAAGTCCATAATTTTATCAAGGTGAGTACCTTGAGAATCTGTAACATTTTGAGCAACATAAGTATCACGTCCTGTTCCAAATGTGATTTGATCTGGACTTCCAGAAGAATTTACAACATCATTTCCTCCACCCATATCTACAACATCAGTTCCACCACCACCTGTTAGTGTATCGTTTCCATGACCCATATCTGCTGTGTTTTTAGAGTCACTCTCTCCTGCAGTATCACCAAGGTAGATTGTGTCATTTCCACTTCCTGTAATTACAGTCTGGTCAGCTCTTCCACCTGCTAAGTTTGCAAGTACACTAGCATCTCCAGAAGTGAGTTTTACAACTGAAGGGAGAGCTTTTTCTTTAATATCTAGCGTGGCTGTTCCAGTAACATTAATAGTTTGAACAGATCCAGCTGTAACTGCTGCTTTTAAAACACCACTTTCGTTTGCAATAAAGTTAAGTGTTTCAACATCTGGGATAATAAAATCTCCAAAGTCTGTATCTTGTTTATTTACAAGGTTAATATTATAAATATCTGTTGTATTTTCTTGAGTTTTTGTTCCACTAAGAGTAATATTTGTATCACCATCATCATCATCAATATCTGTGGTAAATGTGATGTAAGCACCACTTTCTAATCCTGAAAATCCACTACCACTTTTATATTTGTTTGCAAGTACTACCATTTGGATATCATCCATAGCAGCCATATTAACATTTCCATCTAGTTCATCAATTACAATAAATACATCAAAGTCATCAAATCCTTCCTCTTGTTTACCATCTTCTAGTGAAGTTGCAACATCAGAATTCATTCCAAGTTTATTTAATCCACCATTACCATCAATTCTAACAGTTGAAGGAATTTTACCTGCATCACTTGCCATTAGAATAAATTGGTCATCTCCTCCTCCAAGAGTTACAGCAAGAGATGCAATTAATGGATTATCATCAGTTCTAATCATAATTTCATCAACACCATCAGAAGTTGTAATTACTCCAATTGTTGCGCCATCAGAGTTGTCAATATTTAGCTTTACATTTCCGACAGTACTTTCAGAACTGAGTTCCTGAAGATTCTTAAACCATTCACTTGTCAAGTCAGCTGAACCATTACCGTTTAGATAAATTTTTTGAATAGAGTCTTTACCAGCTTTAAGATCAATTCTGTTTGCTCCAGTTAAGTTAATTGAAGCCCCTCCAACAGTGCTGCCAGTATTACTTTGCTCATAAATGAAGTTTGAGTAAATAGAATCAATATTTAAAAAACCTGTTGTATTATCTGAAAAGTTAATATCTACCATTCTTCCTGATAAACCTACAGCAGATATTTTTAAATTTAGATCACCTGAGCTACCATGTCCAAAAGAAACATCATGTTCTGTTGAAAGAATTTCAAAGTTTTTCAATGGACCTATATTATCTACTTTACCTGCTATCGTACTGAGTTTAACACTTACTTTTTCAATATCACGTGTATTTATAAGATCAAACGAAGCACTATCATCATTTCCTGCAAAACGAACCATCACCTCTTCAACATTTACCATTGTTGGACTTGAACCTTTAATACAAGTTGCACGGAGTTGATCGCGTCCTGCTCCTCCATCTATATAGTCGATTGTTTGGAGTGTTTCTATATTTCCATTTACAACACGTCCTTCAATAACATCATAACCACCAGTTCCATATATATGATCTTCATCTGGAGTTAGATTTTGTGTTGCATCTGGTAAAACTTCATCTTCATCTTGAAGAAGTAAAATCTCTTGTTTTGCAACTTCAACTGTTCTGTTGTCGTCTGTGATATGGATTAGATTATAGTCTTCCCCTTTTCCGAGGTCTGCATAAAACTTAGAAACTTCAACTTTGTTTTCTATTGTAGTTAAATCTTTACCTTGTGCACTATAAACAAATCTAAGCCACATATCTTGTTTTAAAATTTCACCATTATAAAGCTTATCTACCCACAGTTTTATTTCATCATCTGAGCCTTCTCTACTAAAAACTTGTCTATAGAGCGTTGCGACGAAATCTTGGTAGTTTTGATTCTTTGGATAAACATATAAATCAGGATGCATCGAGTGTGCAACATCTTCTAGTGTTGGCATCTTCATAAGATCATTCATAATCCCATATGTAAGAGCTTTATTGTACGTAGCGATAAAAACTTTTGCTACATCTTCTGTTTTGAAGCCTGTATTGGGATATGTTCCAGTGTAAGTTGTTGTCGTTGTAACAACAGGAGTGTCATCACTACTACCTCCTCCACAACCTACAGATATAAATAGTGTAAATATAAACACTAACATAGAAAATAAAATATTTGTTTTCATAATCGTGTCCTTTTTGTAAAATCTGCTTTCATTATAGCATAGTATCGAAAAAAGTAAATTGAGTTTTTAAGTTTTTGTTTTATATAATCTCTTCTTAGAATTTAAAAATTAGGTTATGGATGCATAAAAAGTTTACAAAAAACAGAGTTAATAATGCAATTTTAATATCTCTTGTTATTGGGTTGATTGTTATTAGTTTTTTAGTGAGGGAAGTGTTTTACGATTATGCACTTGAGGCTAATTTAGAAAAAGCAAGACAGTTAAGAAAAGAGTTAGTAGCGACAAGACACTATATCGCTCAAATATCTCCAAAAATAAAAGTTATTGATGAAAATTTATCCCCTTTTTCTGTAACACCAGCTTATGTTGGTGCTCATATTTTAAGAGAAATATCTAAAAAAGAGGGAATCTATGCAAAGCAGACAGCACTTGATTATAGAAATCCAAAAAATGCACCAGATGATTTTGAAAAAGAGATTTTACACAAATATAAAGCTGGAGAGATAGAGGGTGAATATTTTAAAAAACATATTCTCAATGGTAAAGAAAACTTACGTTATACATACCCTTTATACATAGAAAAAGAGTGTATGGCATGTCATGGTAAACCTTATGTAGATGTGAAAGCAAAAACATATAAGCTTTTAAAAGCAGAGTATGGAGATGTTGCTTTTAACTATAAAGTTGGTGATTTACGTGGAATGCTTTCTATTGCTATAGAGACAGAAGCTATAGAAAAAACTGTTGAGAAACTTGATACAAAGATTGTTACACTTTTTATTATCTTTTTTATTATTATTGGGGTGTTGCTTTTTCTTGAGAAACAGTTTATTTATAAACCCCAATTAGATAAAATTAAAAAGATGAATGAAACATTAGCACACAGAGTAAGAGAGGAGATTGAGAAAAATCGTAAAAAAGAGCATATTCTCATAGAACAATCAAAACTTGCGCAAATGGGTGAAATGATAAATATGATAGCTCATCAGTGGAGACAACCTTTAAATGTTATCTCTTCTGTAGCTATTCGTTTGAAACTAAAATTACAGCTTGGCAAATTAGAAGAGAAAGAGATTTTAGAGGTGAGTAACCTTATTACTTCTAAAGTACAGGAGATGTCTGGGATTATTAATGATTTTATGGAATTTAATAAACCAGGTACAAGAGCAGAATTTTCACTTTTAGAAGCTGTAAATAAAGTTGTGGAGATGGTTCAAGCACAGTTTGAAAGTAGGGGGATTGCTTTAGAGATAGATATAGATAAATCTTTAGTTGTATATCATAATGAAAAAGCTATTGAGCATGTATTATTAAACCTTATGACTAATTCAAGAGATGCTTTTGAGGATCACAAAGAGATAAAAGACAGAAAAGTTAAAATCTTTACACAACAAAAAGATGATATAATAAAGCTTGGAGTTTGGGATAATGCTGGAGGAATTCCAGAAGATATTATCACAAAAATATTCAATCCTTACTTTACAACAAAAGAACAAGGTAAAGGAACAGGGATTGGGTTATATATGTCTAAAAAAATGGTAGAGCAAGAGGGTAATGCTCAATTAGATGTTGAGGTGAAAGGTTCTACTACAATATTTTATATTACATTTAAAGGGTAAAATATGAAAAATTTATTATTTATAAGTTTAATTGCAATAGCAACTTTTAGTGGATGTGCACAAAAACAACAAGCTCACCAGTTTGATAGTGATGCTTACCAAAGAGCAAATCAAGCAAATAAAGAAGCTTTAGATAGACTAGATAGAGAGTAGTTTATAGTAATATGAAAAATTTACGTGGATATACAAAGAGGTATTTTTCCTTGGCAATTATTGCTATGTACTCAACACTGCATAAACTTTCACGTGTTGAGATAGCATACCAATACCATATGTTTGCTATGGAGTACCAAGAGTATAAAACTTCACCTCCATTGTTGGCTTATTTTATTCAAAAAGCAAAAAATTAAAAAACAAAAGGAAAAAATATGCATATAGAAGCAGGTGTAGTAGATCCAGCAAAAATGGTTTTAAGTTATGTAACAGCAACAGGTGTTATTGGAGCAACAGCAAAGATGGCGTTTGATCATATTAAAGAGAATGGTATAGTTTCTCTTGTATTAAAGAGTATTCTTGCAGCAATGATTGTATTTTCATGTTTTGAAATCCTTCCACACTATCCAATTGGTGTGAGTGAGGTTCACCTTATTTTAGGGACAACTATCTTTTTAATTTTTGGAATTGCTCCAGCAGCTATTGGACTTGCAAGTGGTTTACTTATTCAAGGACTTTTCTTTGCACAGTTTGATTTACCACAATATGGAATTAACGTAACAACACTTTTAGCAAGTATGTTAGTTTTAAATCTTGCAGTGAAAAAGATTATTCCAGCAGGTACAGCGTATAAAGATATTAGTTACTCTCAAATGTTAAAAATGTCGATTATTTGGGAAGGAAGTATTGTTTCTTGGGTTGCATTTTGGGCATTTTATGGACAAGGTTTTGGTGCAGAAAATGTAAGTAATGTTTTAAGTTTTGGTTCTGCATATATGAGTGTTGTTTTAATTGAGCCACTTGTAGATCTAGCAGTACTAGCAGGTGTAAAAGCACTTACAAAATCAAATGAGTGTTCAACAACATTTGTAGATAAAAAACTGTGTAACGCATAGTTTTTAAATGTTGCTCTTTTTGAGCAACATCCTTTTTTTTTAAATCTTTTTAACGACATTCAAGGAAATCTATGAAAATAATTCAATTAAGTTTAGCGGCATTAACTTTAACAACTGCTCTTGTAGCAAACAATGATGCAAAAACAGATCTATCTTTACGTACTATTTATACAACGACATTAAATGATAATAGTGCAAATACTTACGCAACAGCAGCTGGTGTTACACTAAGTTATAAAACAAAAACATATAACAATCTTTATGGTGTTGCCACACTTAGAAGTACAAAAGATTTTAGTGCTTTAAGTGGTGATGGTAGCAATAAAACAGATGAACTTAGTGGTTCAAAAGGTGAGTACGCAGCATTAAGTGAAGCGTATGTAAACTACATTTATAAAAATATGGAGCTTCGCTTAGGACGCCAAAGTATAGATACTCCACTTGCAGATAGTGATGATATTCGTATGATACCAAACAGTTTTGAAGCATATACACTTGCTTTTGATTTTGGTGATTTTGAGATGATTGGTGGATTTTTAAATAAATGGCAAGGTGTTGATGCTGGGCTTGATAATGGCTGGGTAAAAACAGGTGATACTACATTTATGGGTGCGATGTATGCTACAAATATTGTAGAGACAAATTTTTGGGGGTACCATATTGATAATGGTGCAAATGCAAGTAATTCACTCTACGTAGATGCTACAATCCCTTTTGATATTCAAGGTGTAAAGCTAAGTATTGCAGGGCAATACCTTATGCAAAGAGAGTTAGAAAATAGTGGTATTGAAGCAGATATTTATGGTGGATTTGTTAGTGCTGTATTTGGTGATTTTGAAGTAGCAGCAGCGTACAATGCCTCTACAAAAAAAGATGCTAAAGCAAGTTTAAGTGGCTTTGGAGGTGGTGCACTCTTTAGTAGTATGGAAAATATGATTTTAGATGAAATTACACAAGATAGAGATGCTCAAGCATTAAGTGCTACTTGTGGATTTAATATAGCTAATGTTTCTATTGCTTATGCTTATGGTGATTTTAGTGGCGATAAAGATAGCAGTGGTATTAAAGCTCACATTGTAGAGCATAACCTTTATGCAGAGTATGAAGTGGATGATATGGTATTTTCTTTAACATACGCTAAAGATGAAAATAAAGAGGATAGTTCAAGTAATGATTTTAACTATCAAACTTTTCGTGCTTTTGTAGAATATAAATTTCAATAAACTTCTTTTTTAATATTATGCAACTATGCTTCATTGAAGCTGTTGCATAACTTTTTTTTATACTAATCTTCTTAACAGTTACTTTTTTATATACTCTATTTTATTAAATAAAAATGGGAGTTTTATGTTGAAAATAATAAGTCTTGTATCGGCTATATTACTTGTGGGGAGTTCTTTATATGCTTTAGAGTATGAGGGGTGTTCTATAGATAAAAAAGATGCTCTTGTTACATTAAGTGGAAATATCCGTTCAACTATTAACAATAGTTTTACATCTTCTACAAAAACTGTACAAAAAAATGGGAAAGAGGAATCAAGTGCCATTGAGCAAAAGATATCTTCTTATATAAACACTGCAACAAATCTTTCACTTGTAAATATTAAATACAGAAAGAAAAAAAATCTAGTTTGTGCTTATGTAAATAAAAAAGATCAAGTGGAAAATACAAAAAAATTACTTGCTAAAGCACTTTTATATGATGAAAAAAATCTTCCAAACGATATAGATACAAAAGTAAAAAAATTAGATGAGTGGATAAAAGATATTGTTCAACTTAATTATTTAATACCTGTATTTTTGGATAATGTTACAAAAGAGCAAGCAATTTTAAATAAAAAAGAGAAAGTTTTTAGAGATTTGTATAATGAAAATTTAGTTAAATCTAACAATCTTATTTGGAAAAGTTGTGCTCCAACAAAAGAGGAAGCAATAAAAGAGCTTAATGCTAAACTTTTTTTAAATGTTGCGACAAAAGAGGAGAGTGGATTTTTTAGTGGTATAACAAAACTTTTTAGTTCAAGTGATGAAGATGATATGATTTTACCTTTATTTAAAGATAAACTAAAATATACATCTTCAAAAGAGCAGCAGTGTGTGATTATTAAAAAAGAGGAACTTTTTAAAGTTGCAAAAAAAATGAATACAGATATGCAACGCTTTTCTGTTAAAAACTTAGATGAAGATCCAAAAAAGAAGTACAAAAAGGTACAAACTCTTTTGCAGCAACTTAAAATTACTCAGTCATTAATAAAACTTTACCCTTCAAAATTTTCACAAAAAGATATTGCAAATTTAGTGAAAATTAAAACAATATTACAAGATATTTTAGCAAATACATATCCACAATATGTTCTTTTTGAGGTGGAAGGTACACAAAAAATTAAAATTAAACTTGATGCTAAAGATGTAGCAAACAATAAAAAAATCTACCTCAAAGAGGGGACACATAACTACTCTTTAACAGCTAAAGGAAAATGTCCTGTAAGTGATTCTTTTTCATTAAATAAGTTTGATGAGCAAACAATAGAGTATAACTTTGAAGATAAAAACTACCCAAGTATTATTTTTGTAACAGATAAAAATCCAACAATTGTTTTAGATGGAAAAAGTTATAAAGCTAATGTAAATATTGCACTTAAAAAATGTGATGGTGATGTAAGATGGGTTGTAAAATATGCAGGGCAAACACGTAGTGGAGAGATTTCACTCAAGCCAAATTTAACAGAGTCTATTGAGTTAAACTTTTTAACGCAAGAGGAGTTAAATGTTTTTAACAATGCAAGAACAAAACATTTTAAAACTACTGCAAATACACAATTTTCAGAGAGTTTAACCCCTGTAACAAATGAGAATTTAGAGTTTAGTGTAGATGATGATGTAAAACATGGTTCATTAGAGTTACACGAAAGAGGAAGTTTTAAATATAAACCAGATGAAGGGTTTGTTGGGGATGATGATTTTTCTTATACAATTGAAGTAAATGGAAAAACAAGTGCTCCAAAAGTGGTTGTAATTCATGTAAGTGCAGCACCTGTAACTACAAATGTTATTGCATCAAAAGAGAAAGAGATAGCAAAAAAACAAAAAACTCCAAAATCTGATGCAGAAGTTTTAAAACTAAAAAAAGAGTTAGAAGCACTTAAAAAAGCTTTAGCAGAAAAAGAAGCTAAAGAAAAATTACAAAAGAAACAACAAGCCTCTAAAACAGTGGCACAAGAGATAAAAAAAGAGGAACCAAAAAAAGTTGTAAAAGCTCCAAAACAAGAGCCACAACAAGTTCCTAAAGAGAAAGTTGTTCAAAAAACAACTCAAGTTTCAGATGAAAAATATGAAAAATTTAAAGTTTATATTGAACGTTTAGGTCAAGAGCGTAATATGGCAAAAATCCAAGCTTTAAAAGAGAAATATCCTGGACTTTTCTCAAGATTTTTAAAAGAGAAACTAGGTCAGTAACTAAAACCTAGCACTTACTCTCCATAATGTATGGAGGTAAGTGGCATAAATATTTCCCTCTCTCCATGCACCATCTTTGATACTTTTTTGAGAAACTTTGTAAAGTCCACCATCTGCTTGTGGTGCATGAACAACACAAGAGTAATGAAAAGCATGCCCTTTAGTGATCTGTTTTGTTTGGTAGTTAAGCTCTTTGTAGTAGCCTAGTCTTTGCCTTTTTTCTTTGAGTTTAAACTCAATATCTAAAATCCCACTCATTGGTTTTTCATCTATATTTTTACCTAAATAGATAAGCCCTGCACACTCTGCGTAGATTGATTTTTTAGCCTTTGCATGTTTTTGAAGTGAAGTTTTAAAGTTATGTGAATTTTTAATTCTTGCAAAACTCTCTTGTGTTTCAACATAGCCTCCAGGGAGTATAACAAGCTCTGCATCTGTTGGAATTGTTTCATCTTTTGTTGCACAGATGAATTTTACCTCTTTGTAACGCTCTTGTAAAAAGGCTAAATTATCGTGGTATAAAAAAGAGAAGTTTTCATCATATACTACAACACATTTTTGATTTTTTTGCTCTATTTTTTCAAAAGGGTAGCAAGAGGTATGTGGTAGATTTATTGTTGCATATTCTAGGAGAAGTTCTATATCTATATGCTCTAAAACTGCATCGCAGAGTTGTTGAAGGTCTAGTTGGCTTAGTTGTTCTAGGTCTAGCCCTAAATGGCGTGAACTAAGGGGTGGCAAATCTTTTACAATCCACCCAAGTACAATAATGTTGGGAAGTTCTGCTTCTATATGTTTTTTTATAAGCTCATAGTGCATCGCTGAGCTTACTTTGTTTAACACAATAAACTTAATGGTGTTGTCTGCTCTAAATTCGACCAACCCTTTAAGCACCGCAGCTATAGTTATGTAGCTTCCTGAAGCATCTAAAATTAAAAGTGATGGAATTTGAAGCATTTTTGCAATATCGTAAGCACTGCTTTGTTTATCCATTCCATCATAATACCCCATAACACCCTCGATAATAGCTATATCTTTGTCCATATAGTGGCTAAACATCCATTGAAGTTGCTGTTTATTGAGCATAAAACCATCAAGGTTTATAGAGGGAGTTTGTGCAATTTTTTGGTGAAATTGCGGGTCTATAAAATCTGGTCCACACTTATAGGGGCGAACACTTTTTTTAAAATAGTGTAACAATGCAGTACTAAGAAGCGTTTTGCCCCCAGAGGAGCTTGTTGCACTTATGACAACACCATAAGCCATTTAACGTAATGCTCCAACTTTTATAAGCTCTATCTCTATATTTTTTCTAAAAATCTCTCTTACTTCCTCTTGTTCAATAAGGTTGAATTTTTTATCTTGCGTGAAAGATTCTACAAGTTGTGCATCTGCGTATGTTGCAACTTCATCACGTATCTCTTTCATATCGTTATCGTAGTGGTTTCCACTTACTAAAAGCATTGGGACAATATTAACTTTTGCTCTTTTGTTGTTTGCTCTTTTTAAAATTTCACGTTTAATTGCATCTTTAATAGCAAAAAATGGAAACTCCCCTTCAAGTGAGCATGTGAGGTTGTTTTCGTTTATGAGTTGTAAAAATTCACTTGTATATTTTACCGCTTCAAGTCCAGCAAGATTTAAAACAGGAACACCGTGAATAATGTAGAGGTTTATAGCCTCTGGTGTGTTTTGGCGGATCCTTTCATCGAGCTGTTTTAAGTAAATGGAACTCTCTTTTGTTTTTTGCAAAAGAGGGTTTGTGTAGCGAATATGTGCAAGTGAAAAGTTTTGAAACCCTTGCACCATTTTAATAAGCACTTCATGCTCATCTGTTGGAAAGATATTAACACTTGCAATAACATAACGTTTATATCCAAGCATATCTACATCGGCCATCACTTGTGGGAGGTTTTTGTAGTGTTGCCCTTGTTTTGCTAACTCTTTTATAACCATTTTTGAAGAGAATGCAGTAAAAACATCTATATTTGGAAAAGATTGTTTTACAAACTCCTCAAATACTAAATATTTCTCTTGTTCTATCACTGAACCAAAACAAGATAAAATAATGGCACTCTCTTTATCGTAGTGTCTATAACGCTTCATAAAAAAACCTTTTTTTTGGAATTATACTTTATCTATTGTAACAACACACTCTTGAAGCTGTTTTTGTTGCTCCCAACCAAGAGTTTTAAGCTCAGGTTCATCTAAAAACTCTTTGACATATCCAACACATAAATAGGCAATAAGTTTGGAGTTTTTGTTTGCGTTAATATCTCTAAGGAGTTGCTTTTCATCTAAAATACTCACCCACCCAATTCCAATATTGAGTGAGCGTGCCATAAGCCACATATTTTGCACAGCACACACAACGCTGTATTCACCCATTTTATCCATAGAGGTCATTCCAAGAACCTTTTTTTGTGGGTGCTGATATAAAACGGCAATATTTATGGGTGCTTCTTTAATTCCTTCGAGTTTAAGTTGCGAATAAAGGGGAGAGTCTTTGAAAATATTTTTTGCTTTTTGGTTTTGAGTTGTAAAGTTTTGCACAACTTTTTGTTTGAGTTGTTGGTTTTTAATAATTACAAACTTCCAAGGTTGAGAGTACCCAACAGAGGGTGCATAAAGGGCTGATTCTAAAATGAGTTGGAGTTTTTCTTCTTCTATTGGGGTGTTTAAAAACCTATTGCCACGCACATCGCGACGAAGACGCATTATATTTAAGAGTGTTTGAGTATCTTTATTTGTGAATTGCATAGAAACCTAGTAACATTTTTTAAATGATTATACAAATTTATAGTTAATATGTTTATTTTAATAAAAAAAAATATATAATATTAAAAATAATTTTTTTAGGACGGTTTTTAATGAATAAAATTATACTTGTAAGTGCTATCTCCCTTTTTAGTGTTGCTTCTGTGTTTGGGTATCGTATATATCACAATTCATTTCAAGCAAGTTCTCATGTGGAGCAAGTTGAGCAAAAAATTGTTCCTAAGCATATTCTTTTTAATGTTTTTGAAAATAAATAAAGAGTAATCGTACCGTTATTTATTCTTTTTTAGTAAAGTTCACTTTGAATTGTGCAGAGTGTATAATATTTAACAACTAAAATGGAATAGATAATGGAATTTAAACTACAAGAACCCCCAATAAATATAGGTGATGCCATAAGTGTAAAATCTTTTGAGATGATTTATGCTGAAGCGGTTAAATATGAAGGTTTTGATCGTTTTGATGAAAATGAAAGAGCTTTGGTTGAACGCCTTATTCATACAACAACTTGTTTTGAACAGGTTATAGACAATATCTACTTTTCATCTAATGCAATGTTAAAACTCAAAGAGTTGCTAGAGAAAAAAGCAAAAATTATAGTTGATACCAATATGATTCGCTCAGGTTTGAGTGAGTTTTACCTTAAAAAGTATCAAAATGAGGTTATTTGTTATGTCAATGAACCTGAAGTTTTTGCAATGGCAAAACGCAACGAAACAACAAGAAGTTATGCTGCAGTTGAGTTAGCCATAGAAAAATTTAAAGATGAGCCAATGGTACTTGCATGTGGAAATGCACCAACTTATATTTATGCAGCTATAAATACCCTCATACGATTAAATATAAATTTAGATAATGTAATACTGTTGCTTTTTCCTGTTGGATTTGTAAATGTTGTAGAGTCAAAAGAGTACGGACGTGAGTTTATGGAGCACTTTGGATGTGAGGGGATTATACTAGAGGGGCGTTATGGTGCTTCTACTATGGTTGTTGCATCACTCCACGCTGCGTACAGGCTTATAAAAGATTATGACTCGGAGTTTGGGAAATATAATGGGAAGTAAACTCATAAACGAGATGGGTAATGAAGTGGTTAAAGGTTATGCTTGTAAACCAAAAGATTTTGATCCAAATCGCCCTATAATGCACTACAAAACACTTCTTATGATATGTGATGATGAAAGATGCTCTAAAGCTGGGAAAATAGACAAAGCAACACATCTACGTGAAATACTTAAAGAGATGGGACTTAACAAAGGAAAAAACCGTATAAAAGTGAGTCGCACAGGGTGTTATGGAGCGTGTAGATTTCGTCAAGTATGCCAAATAACAGAAAACACGCAAGCAAATGGCAATGCAAAAAACAATGCTTTGTGGCTAAAACATACCCATAAATACAGCGATGAGCAGTGGAGAGAACTGTTTTTAGCACTAAGTGAAGATAGAGTTTTGCTTGATGAACTTGGTAGTGAGATGTTTATACCTATGAAGGTGTATAACTAAACACTTATGGCACAAAAACTCCGCTTTGGTTACACAACAGGAACATACGCAACAGCAACGCTTGTAGCTTGTTTAAACCACTACTTTGAGAGAAAAATATATGATACTTTAGAGATTGTTTTACCTCAAAATATCTCTGCTTTTATAGAGGTAGAAAATGAGGGGGAGTTTTGTTTTAGTAGCATTAAAGGGGATAATGATGACCTTGATGTTACAAAGGGGGCAAAAATCTCTTGCAAACTTTTGCAAATGCCTCCAAAAAATCTCAAAGTTCAAACCCCAACACTTTTAAAAATAGATAATCTCTCTTTGTACATTTGGGCAGGAGAGGGTGTTGGCGTGGTTACAAAAAAAGGGCTTAAGATTGCCCCCAATTATCCAGCGATAAACCCAACGCCACTTTTGATGATGCAACAAAATGCACAAAGTGTAGTAGCTGATGCAACAGGGGAGTTACATGCAGTTTTTAGTGTAGAAAATGGAGAGGTTATAGCCAAAGATACTGCAAACGCAAAGGTTGGGGTGGTTGGTGGTATTAGCATTTTAGGAACAAGGGGAATTGTAAAGCCAGTCTCAGCTACGGCGTATATAGATAGCATAGAAGCAGAGATAAGTGTTGCAGCTGCATTTAATGAAGATGTTATAGTTTTTACCCTTGGAAACTCAGCAGTAGATTTTGCAAAAGAGCTATATGATGAAACAAGCATAGTAGAGATTGGAAACTTTGTGTATGATGCTTTAGCAAAACTAAAAAAACACCACTTTAAAAAGATAGTTTTTATAACAAGTGTTGCAAAGATGGCTAAAGTTGCACAAGGTGCAAAAAACACTCATAACCGTTTTGGTGGGATAGATTTTGATGAGATAAAAAAGTGGCTTGATGAGGATTTAGGTGTAACTTTAGAGGGGGAGTTTGTAACACTTAAGGGGGTGTTGGAGATTTTAGAGCATAAAGAAGATTTTGTTAAAATTATTTCTAATAAAGCATTAGTTCAATTACAATTATGGTCTAGAGATTTAGATATAAGATATGATACTATTGATGTGATTACTTTACCGTATAAGATCAAAGTTAAAGGTTAAACAATAATGTATGATTTTTTAACATTCCAAAACTTCATAACCCCAAAAGTTTTAATCCTCTTTTATTATATAGGAGTTTTTTTTCTGCCTGTGTTGTTGTGGGTTTACAAAGAGAAAGTAAGATTCCTTTACAAAGCGTATCGATCTAAAAACAAACTCAAATTACTACTGTATCTTTTTTTAGTTTTTTTAATGATGCAACTTTTTTGGAGAATGATGTTTGAGATGCTTATAGGGTATTTTGATATGCACAATTATTTATATGAAATGGTCAAAAATAAACACAATTAAGGAGTAGAAATGTTAAGTGTACTTTTAGAGTTTGCAATGTTTCCAACAAGCGATAACTGCCGTGAAGGCTCATCTGTTTCAAAACAGGTTGCAAAGATAGTAGATGCGATAGAAAAAAGTGGTGTGAAGTATCAACTTACACCTATGGGAACAGTGATAGAGACAAATACTATGCGTGAAGCACTCGATGTTATAGAACTTGCATATGAGCAGGTAAAAGATTGCGATAGGGTTTATTCATCACTCAAATTTGATATCCGTCATAATAAAGAAAATAGACTAAAATCAAAGATAGAATCAGTTGAAAAAGCACTGCAAAGAGAAGTAAAGAAGTAAAATATGGTAACAATTATTGGCAATGGTATGGGGGAGTACAACTTCTCTAACATCACACTTAGCATTGACGATTTTGATGTAGTGGTATGTGATGCAAACTTTCAAGAGGAGGGGGAGAGTATAAAAAAACTCTCCTTTAGAGATGCAAAAGAGTACATCTTAGCAAACTATGAGAAGCAAAATATCTTGTATGTAGTTACAGGAAGCCCCTTTTTCTTTAGTGCTGGAACCCTTTTGGCAAAAAAGATTCCACCACAATATGTAAAGATGATAGACAACACCTCCTCTTTGCGTTATATACAGTCAAAACTCTTCTTTAGCGATGCAGAGGTGGAGGCACTTTCACTTCATGGAAGAAAAGAGCTTGATATTTCTAAATTTTTAACGCAAAAGTTTACACTTGTGTTGTGTGACAAAAACTCCATAGAAAAACTCAAAGAGTTGATGCACTATCTGCAACCTCACGACATCAAAGTAACCATAGGGTACAAACTAGGGTATAGCGATGAGGTGATAGAGCAGATAAACATTTTTGACTATAGCTACCGTGCATTTGATTTAGAACAACCTTATGTAATTTTAATAGAGAGATTATTTACTCCAAAGAGTGTCATAAGTGAAGATGAGGAGTTTGAAACAGAACGTGGAATGATAACCAAACGCTACAAACGCCACCTCTCTTTGGTAAGCCTTGAGCTAGAGCCAAACCAACTTTTATGGGACATAGGTGCAGGGAGTGGAAGCTGTTCCATAGAAGCGTATAAACGCTATAAAGTAAGAACCATACTTTTTGAAAAACAGCAACAGCGTTGTGAGTTTATAGAGCAAAATCTCAAAAACCATTTTGTGTGTGATGCTAAGCTTTATTGTGGTGATGCAACACAGCACTACAAAGAGGAGCAAAGCACCCCTCAAAGAATCTTTATAGGTGGTGGTGGAGAGAGTGTTATAGCAGAGCTTGCATACCTTTATGAGAGGTTAGACGAAGATGGCATTATAGTTGCAAACTTTGTAACACTTAGTAATCTAACGCAAGCTATAAATGTACTGCAAAACGCCAAGATAGCGTTTGAGATAAAAACACTCTCTTTAACAACTTATAAAATGAAACTTTTGATGCCTGAGAGTGAGAGGGTTTTACACCAAATAATTATTAAAAAGGAAAAGAGTGATGGTTAAATTTGTTTCAGCAGGGCCAGGAGATCCTGAACTTATAACTCTAAAAGGGATGAAAGCTCTTCAAGAGGCAGAAGTTGTTCTTTATACTGGTAGTTTAGTTCCAAAAGAGTTACTTACTTGGTGTAAAGATGGTACTCTAATAGAAAACTCTGCAGATATGAGCTATGAAGATATTTTTGCTTTTATAAAAGAGCATAGCCATAAAAAATTTGTTCGTTTACATACAGGAGATACTTCACTTTTTTCTACAATTGCTAAACAGATAGAGTTTTTAAAACAAGAAAATATTGCTTATGAGGTTATTCCAGGAGTAACAGCAGCTTTTGGTGCAGCAGCGGCAGTTGGCATAGAGTACACGGTCCCAGGTGTTTCTCAAACGCTTATTATCTCTCGTGTTGAGGGTCGCACACCAAATCCTGAAAGTTTAAAACAACTCCTCTCAAACAAAAATTCTTCGTTTGCATTTTACCTCTCAATTCGTTTAATAGAAAAACTTAAAAATACAGCCTATGAACTTGGTTATGCAAAAGATACTCCATGTTGGGTGGTTGAGCGTGCCACGTGGGTAGATGAAAAGGTGTATAAAGCAACGATAGATACAATAGAAGATGAGGTTAAGCATATTAAAGGTGTGGCACTTATTTTATTTGGAGATTTTTTAAAACAAGAGGCAAAAGTGGAGTCGCATTTGTATGCAATAAAGTATAAAAATGAGGCTTTAAAAAGTTCTAAAAAACTTTCATAATTAAATTATGTATGGTATAATCACGTTGTAACATTGTATGTAAACCTCTGGAAGTTGGCTGGTTACCAACTTTTTTAGGCACTGTAAAAGGGTTAGGTACTTTTTTGTACTTAACCCTTTTTTTTTGCTTTTTTAAGTGGGTAGTATTGGGTGGGAGTGCCTTTAGTAAAGGAGGCAACATACAATGTTACTTAGGGGATATTAATCCTACTAGTATTGCTTGATTATGTATCTAAGCTTTACTAAACCCAACAAAGAGAGGCTTCACCACCCTCTCTTTGTTGCTTCGTTAAACCTCTCTAGCTATAATCCGCCTAAAAAAAGACAATGATTATGAAAATAGCAATAGCAACTATAAACAACCCCTCTTTAGAAGCAGCGAAAAAACTCTTACCCTATTTAGCGGAGCATGAGTGTCATGTTTTTAACAAAGTTCAAGAGGGTGGAGTATTTTTTAAGTTTAACAAAGTAGATGAGATTTTACCAACTGCATGGAGTGAGTATGATGCTATTATTTTTTTAATGGCAACAGGTGCAGTTGTGCGTAAAATTGCCCCATTTTTAAAAGATAAAGCAACAGATCCAGCAGTACTTATAATGACACTAGATCTACAAAGAGTTATACCACTTCTTTCTGGACATTTAGGTGGTGCAAATGAGTTGGCAAATGAGTTAACGCAAAAGATAAAGGGGTGTGTGAATTTTGTAACAACAGCAACTGAACAAACAAAACGTTTAGCGTTTGATATGTTTGCAAAAAAACATAACTTTGCTATAACAAACCTAAAATCTTTAGCAGAGATTTCTAATGCTATCATTAACAAAAAGCAAGTACAAGTTGTAACGTACCCTAGTTTAGAAAAACTTGTAAAAGAGTTTGAAGGGTACAAAGAGGAGAACTTTGTTTTTTGCACACCAGATAATTTTGAAGCTTTTAAAGATGAACTTCCAACACTCTACATTACTCCACAAAAACTTCCAAACAGAGCTTTACAAATTCACCCACAAGAGATAGTGCTTGGTTTAGGGATGAATAGAGGTACTTCAAAAGAGGAGATAGCAAACAGTGTAAAAAGATTTTGTTATGAGCACGGACTTGAGCTTTCACAAGTAAAAAAAATTGCAAGTTTTGAGGCAAAAAGTGATGAAGTGGGGCTTTTAGAGTACGCAAAAGAGATGCAACTGCCTTTAGAATTTTTTAATGAAGAGGATATTAACGCACTCACACAAGAGTTTAGCCCAAGCCAAGCAACAAAGTTTTTTAACATAAAAGGGGTAGCTGAACCTGCTGCACTTTTAGCAAGTGAGTATAAAACACTTTTTTTAAGTAAACGCATCTATGGTGGGGTAACTGTTGGTGCAGCTTTTTAGTGAAGTTTTAGAGGAACTAGAGGCTTTAGCTGAAGTAAAGTACAAAGAGTTTAACCAAAAAATTGTCCCAACAAAACAAAAAATGTTGGGTGTTCGTTTACCCCATTTAAGAAAAATAGCAAAAAAGATAGCAAAGCAAAACCCTTATGAGTTTTTAGCGCTTGAGAAGCAAAATATTTACGAGATGATATTTTTAGAAGGATTAGTACTTTCTTATATAAAAGAGGATTTTACAACTTTAGTGCCACATTTGGAAGATTTTTTAAAAAAAGTAGATAACTGGTCGCAGGTCGATTCAACTTTTAGTGGTTTTAAGTCTATAAAAATGCAACAAGAGAAGGTGCTAGAGGTTATAAAAGGGTGGTTAAATTCTAAAGATGAGTTTATTGTACGCTCTGCTTTGGTGATTTTACTTTTGTATTATGTTCAAGAGAAGTATTTAAAAATAATTTTTGATATTGTTCAAAATGTAACTCATCAAGGCTACTATGTAAAAATGGCAAACGCTTGGCTTTTAAGTGTCTGTATGATGAGGTTTCCACAAGAGACATTAGAGTTTTTAAGATATACTTCATTAGATGATTTTACATACAACAAAGCTATCTCAAAATCAAATGATAGTTATCAAATAACAAAAGAGTATAAAAGTAAACTCAAAAATTTAAGGAGAGGATAATATGGCAAAACTAACATTAGTATCAACTGGAGCAGGGGGATCGCGTTATCTTACAAATGAAGCTAAAGCTGCTATAGAAGAAGCAGATTTGATAGTAGCCTATACAAAGTATGCAAAAGATTTACCACAGTTGGTGGAGGGTAAAGAGGTCTTTACAACACCTATGACAAAAGAGATAGAGCGTGTACAATATGCGATAGATCAAGCGAAAAAAGGTCGTACAGTAGCACTCCTTTCAAATGGGGATGCAAATGTTTATGCTATGGGAAGTTTAGTTGTTGAGCTTTTAGATGAGTTAGATTTATGGGATGAGATAGAGTATAGATCACTCCCTGGGATTAGTTCTGTTTTAGCTCTTGCAAGTGAAGTTGGTGCACCTCTTAGTCAAGATTTTTGTCTTATATCACTCTCCGATAGACTTACAGATGCAGCACTTATTGCAAAACGTATAAAATTTGCACTTGAAGCAGATTTTGTGATAGCGATTTACAATCCAAAAAGTAGAAGTCGTTTAGCCCCTTATGAAGATATGCTTCAGCAGTTAAAAGCATATAAAGAGAGAGTAGTTGTTATAGCTAGAGATTTAGGTAGAGAAGCACAAATGGTAAAAGTAACAACAGCAAAAGAGCTTATAGAAGCGGGTGTAGAAAATGGGGAAGTAAATATGTCCACAACACTTCTAATAGGAAACTCTACAACAAAACTAACACGTGATGGAAGAGTTTTAACTCCACGAGGCTATCTTAACAAATATGATTTAAGTGGTATAGAAAAAGGGGAGTGGAAGAAGGTAAATTAATTTTACCCTCTTTGTACAAAGTTGATAAAAAGGGTCATATACTTTTTTACTTTGCCTATTTTAGAGGATGTTATTTTTTCATCTTTTAAGTACATATTTTCAAATGTATAAAAATCACCTTCCCCTAACGAGGCAGTATCCATTCCAATACGAGGACGCATTAAAATCTCTGTTTTTTTTACTTTAGCTCTAGGATTTATTGGTTTTATGTGAAGCTCTTCATCTCCTAGACAAAGTGGTTTTTTTACTCTTGCACTTGCTGCACTAAAAGAGGTTACACCTGCTATCACTTCACAATTTTTATAAATTAAAGGGGCATCTTTTTTTATAATCTCAAGGAGGTAATAGATACTAGAGTATATTCCAGCATCTCCAAGAGTTACAAATACAACTTTATTGTTATGTTTTAAAGCATCTAAAATATCATTTGCTTGGCTTTGCCAATCCTCTTGTTTAAATTGCATTGGAGCATATAAGGGAATAATTTGTTTTTGCAGTTTTAAAATTTCTAATGCTTGAGTAACAATTTTGTGGCTAATAGATTTTGTAAAAGTTTTATCTGCACTTTTTGTTGGAACACAAATAGCGTCCGCATTTTTTAGGGCATTGAGCCCTTTGAGTGTTAAAAGTTCAACATCACCAGGCCCTAAAGAGAGCATTGTTAGTTTTTTATCCATATTTTTTTATCTTTTTTTGGTGAAATTATACCACTTTTACTAAAGTTTGAATATAATTTCAAAAATTATTTTAAGGATGTAAAAATGGCACAAGTTCCAGAAGATATTGGTTGTGAAAATGCAGTTTGTATTGCAAAAGATGAGTGTAAACGTCAAGTGATTGCTAAAGATAAAACTGCACGTGAAATTCAAGAGTTTGGTGGTACAGAATCTAAAAAATGTGGGAAGTTTATCCAAAAATAGATGAGAATTTTTTTTCTTACCCTCTTTATAACTCTCTTTAGTGCTTGTAGTATTAAAAGCTACAAGCACACATCTTCTAAAGTATTTATTATTAAATCTCCAAAAATTAAGTTTGCAGACTTGGGTTACCTTCGTAGTAGTGACAAAAGTATTGAACTTGAACTTTTTGTAGCTGGAAAGTCGTTTGAAAAAATAACAATTAACTATCTTATTTGTACTAAGAATGGGTGTATGTCAAAAAGTAGATTTAATAGTGAATATTTAAGTCGTTTCTACCCTGATGATATTTTGCAAAATATTTTACTAGGTAGAGCAATATTTGATGGTAAGAATTTAGAGAAAAATTCCAATGGCTTTATACAAAAAATCGTAACAAAAAATGTTACAATTCTTTATAAAGTAACTCCAAAACTTATCTATTTTAAAGATAAAAAAAATAAGATTCTTATTAAAATTAAGGGTGAGTAAAAATATGTCGCAAGAGCAAAAACAAGATTTAAAAGCAAAATATGACCTCGTTGTTATTGGTGGTGGGCCTTCGGGTGTGCCTATTGTTTTAGAGTATGCAAAACTGAATCCAGAAAAAAAAATAGCACTTATAGATGATAAAAATCGTCTAGGTGGTGCAGCAGTTTTTGATGGTCCATTAGCTTCTAAAGTAGTGCTTATGAGTGCGAGTCATCTTCAAGATTTACAAAGACTTCAAACATTTGGAATAGAGATAGAACCACACCACTATAACTTTGCATGGCAAAAGCTTATAGAGCGTAAAAATCAATTAACGCAAAGAGTATCTAGCGATATTTATAAAGAGATAAAAGCTTTACCAAATATTGAGCTTATTCGTGCAAAAGTGCGTTTTGATGGTAAAAAAGTTTTAATGCTTAAACAAAAAGATACAACATATGAGATAGGTTTTAAAAAGTGTGTTATTGCTATTGGAACGGTGCCAAGTATTCCTCCATTTAAGGGAAATGCAGTAGATAAAGCGTGGCTTAGTAAAGACTTTTTTGATACTATGGAGCTACCAAAGAGCATTAGCATTATAGGCTCTGGTGTAGTTGCTATTGAATCAGCTCAAATGTTTTCAGCTTTTGGTGTGCAGGTAAATCTTATAAGTAGAACAAAAACTATTTTAAATAAACGTGTTGATGAAGATATGGCGAGTGTTATTATCCAAAAAATGGAGGAGGATAAAAATATTACTCTCTATATGAATGCACGTGTGAATGAGATAAACCATGATGGTGAAAAATTTGAAGTAACGGCACTTCATGGAAGAGATCATATATCTATTTACTCTCAACGTGTTTTAATTGCAACTGGTCGTAAACCAGAAGTGGAAGATATGCACTTACAATATGCAAAAATTGCTTACGATAGACGTGGAGTGCAAGTAGATGCTCATCTAAAAAGTACTAATGAAAATGTTTACGCAAATGGAACAGTGGCAATAGAGTTTCCAAAACATTTTCATACCGCTAAATATGGAGCACATATTATTGCGCAAAATCTTCTTTTGGAACATGATGTTTTTAAAGCAGATTTTGAACAAGATACATGGTCACTTTTTTCCCGTCCAAATGTTGTAGTTTCAGGTATAACAGAGAGGATGGCAGATTTAAAAGATTTAGATTTTGTAGTGGAGAAATACCCTTTTTCTAAAAATATTAAAGCTCAAATTGAGGGAAGAACAGAGGGGTATATAAAATATATTGTTGATGCTTCAAACCAAAGAATTTTAGGAATAGGTATAGTGGGTGATAATGCACATATTTTAGCTGGAGAAGCAGCTATGATTACAGCTAAAAAGATGACTTTACGTGATGTTGTAAACATAAGCTTTCCACACCCAACACTTTCAGAGGTTTTCTCCTCTTTAGCAAAACAGATGTTAGGGGAGAGTTTAGAGGAGAAATTAAAACAACCATTTTTTAAAGCTCTTTTAAAATTAGAACGGTTTTTATAAAAATTAAAACAAAAGGTTAAAAATGAATAAATTTGTAGGTGCACACACTTCATCTTCTGGTGGGGTTTATAATGCTATTAAAAATGCAGAGGCTATTGGAGCAAAAGCGTTTGCTCTTTTTACAAAAAATCAAAAAA
>Ga0256837_1000233_pt1 | contig 50073 bp, 50 predicted proteins | sample 4562384metaG_FD_185976 | JGI IMG/M metagenome (GOLD analysis project Ga0256837, IMG submission 185976) | Hydrothermal vent microbial communities from Guaymas Basin, Mexico - 4561-384 | ecosystem: Environmental > Aquatic > Marine > Hydrothermal vents | place: Mexico: Guaymas Basin | collected... | reverse complement strand
GTATGGGTTGGGTGTATCGTATGATATGGATACATTGACAATGACAGCTGATGTTAAAGAGATAAAATGGTCTGATGCGAAGGGATATAAAGACTTTGGTTGGGATGATCAGACTGTATATGCGCTTGGTGTGAAATATACAGCTACATCTTACTGGGCAGGTATAGGGTATAACTATGGAGAAAATCCGGTACCTAATAATACAAGTACTGTTAGTGTAGCTGGTGGAGCTAACACTGACGGTGATACAATGAACTTATTTAATTATGCAATGTTCCCTGCAACAGTTGAATCTACAATCACAATAGGTGGAGGGTATTCATTTTCTAATAATCTTGCTCTAAATGCTGCATATACATATGCTCCAGAGGTAAGTGATACGGTTAGTGCAGCAACAGTTGGAGTTGGTAATATTACAACAAAACACTCACAACAGGCACTTACAATAGCTCTTAAATTTAATTTTTAGAAAAAAAATATTCTCCTTTCTTTTACAATGTCGCCTTTGGGCGGCATTTTCTTTAATCTTCATACCCTTTTTTATAGCTTAGATTTTTGTACTGGAAATTTTGGATTTGAATAAGCTTGGCAGTTATTTTGCCCAGGTTAAAACCTGGGTTCTGAGAGAGTGAGTGGTTTACACCATTTTGGCTTCGCGTTTTCCTTCTTTGATTTCCCCGATGAGATAGCCGTCAGTTTCTGCGAGTACTTTTTCTACATTTTCTTCTGCAACAACCAGTATCATACCAACACCCATATTAAATGCTCTAAACATTTCATCACGAGCTACATGCTCGCTCATAAGCTCAAAGATTGGAAGTACTTTTATAGCATCTTGCTGCACTTCAGCCATAAGGTGCTCAGGAAGTACACGTGGAAGGTTTTCTACAATACCGCCACCCGTGATGTGCGCCATTGCTACAATCTCATTTTTAAGAGATTTAAATGTTTTTACATAGATATTTGTTGGTTCTAGTAGTGTTTCAATAAGTGGTTTGCCATGAAAATCATCTTCAAATTTCATACCCATTTTTTCAAATAAGACTTTTCTAGCAAGAGAAAAACCGTTTGAATGCAGACCCGATGATGGTAAAGCGATAAGTTTATGTCCAGCTTTTACAAGGCTTACTCTGTCCATTTCACTTTTTTCAGCAACACCGACTGCAAAACCAGCCAAGTCGTAATCATCTTCAGAATACATCCCTGGCATTTCAGCAGTTTCACCACCAATTAAAGCACATTCACTACGTTTACAACCCTCTGCAATACCTGCAACTACATTTGTAGCAACATTTACATCAAGTTTTCCTGTTGCATAATAGTCTAAGAAAAATGATGGTGTACCAAAGTTACATATTAAATCATTAACACACATTGCAACCAAATCAATACCTACAGTATGATGGATACCACTGTCAATAGCAAGTTTGAGTTTTGTTCCTACACCATCAGTTGCTGCAAGCATTACAGGCTCTTTAAAACCTTTTGGTAATTCAAATGCACCTGCAAAAGAACCAATACCCCCTAGAACACCATCAACCCTAGTAGCTTTTACTAATGGTTTAATGTTTTCAACAAAACTGTTTCCTGCATCTATATCAACACCTGCATCTTTATAAGAAATTTGACTCATTTTTATTCCTGATTTTGTGGTAAATCACATTTTTTTGTAATAATACAAAGTGGACAGAAATTTGCAATCCCAGCTATGAGTGGAACTACACCAAGATAGAACCAAGCATTACCTGTAATAAATCCAGTAGCAATTAAAGCAAGTCCTACAACTATACGAATAGGTCTACAAATCTTTCTGATTTTATTGTAATCCATTTTATACCCTTATTCTTAAATATTTTGTAATTATATCCATATTAAGTAAAATTAATCCAATTATGCTAAAATCCCAGATAATTAATTTAGGTATTTCAAAAAATACCGTTATACAGGATAGCAAAGAATGAAAGATTTTATCTATAATGAAATGATGGTTCATGTACCATTATGTACCCATAAAGAACCACAAAATGTACTTATAATCAGTAATGATGCTGGTGCTTTTGTAGCTGAGATACAAAAACATACAGATATTAGCTGTGATGTAATTTCCGCAAACCTTGATTTGCTTCGTGATGCACAGGATAATACTTATGATGTTGTTATTTCTGAACTAGATGGGGATGCTGTTGTGATTGCACATATTAACCGTGTACTTAAAGAGGATGGCTTATTTGTAATGAAACATCCATCTTTGGATAATGTAGATGAGAACAAAACTATGATGGAAATTATTGGTAAATATACAAAGATTGTGATGCCATATAACTTAGGTAATTGTTCTACTGCACTTTTAGCTTCAAAAGAGTACCATCCTACAGCTGACATCATTTTACAGCGTGCTGATTTAACAGATGGTTTGGAGTATTATAACTCTGATGTCCATCCAGCTGCTTTTGCCATGGGAAACAATATTAGAAAAACATACTTAGGTATCATTAAAAACTAATGGCGTATGAGTATGCTATAGCACTCACTGGAAGTATTGCTACAGGTAAGAGCACTGTAGCATCTCTTTTGGCGCTTAACGGTATGCGTGTTATCGATGCAGATACTATCTCTCATGAGATATTGGACAACTCTGCTTTATGGGTGGAAGAGACCTTTGGCAAAGAGTATCTCAGTGGTACAAAAGTAAATCGCTCAAAACTTGGTTCTCATATCTTTTCTGATGCTGAGGCTAAAAAGATGCTTGAGGCATACCTTCACCCAAAGATTCGTGCTGAGATAGAAAAACGTTCAGAGACACAAGACAAATTTGCTTTTCCTTATCTTATAGATATTCCTCTCTTTTTTGAAAACAATAATTATCCTATCAAAGAGAGTGTTGTTGTGTATACACCTCAAGATATTCAGCTTGAGAGGTTTATGAAAAGAAATGGATATTCCAAAGAGGAATCACTCAAAAGGATAGCTTCACAACTTCCAATTGATGAGAAAAAAGAAAAAGCTACATGGGTCATAGACAACTCAAAAAATCTTAAACATCTTCAAAATGAGGTTGAATTCTTTGTTGGTAAAATCAAGGAGATATATAAAAAATGAAAATAGCAAAATATAGTGCAAATGGAAACGATTTTGTCATCTTTCATGATAATAACAAACAAAACAGAAGTGAGTTAGCAAAAGAGTTATGTCACCGCCAAGAGGGGATAGGGGCTGATGGACTTATAGTTGTTGTGCCACATGATAAATATGACTTTGAATGGGAATTTTATAATGCTGATGGCAGTCATGCAGATATGTGTGGTAATGGAAGCCGTGCCTGTGCCCATTATGCATATAACAATAATCTTGCTCCTCAGAAAATGGATTTTCTTACAGGTGCTGGTGTTATCCATGCTGAAGTAGAGGAAAATACTCCAAAAAGTGGTATGGTACTGAGTGAACTGACTCCACCAGAGATTTTAGATGATTTGATTGTAGAAAATGGAGTCTCATGGTGGTTACTTAATACTGGAGTACCCCATCTTGTAAAGTTTGTTGATGATATTGGTATTTTTGATAAAGAGGAAGCTAGAGCGATGCGTTATAAATATAATGCCAATGTCAATATAGTAAAAGTATTAGAAGATGGTAACTTGCGTGTTAGAACGTATGAACGTGGTGTTGAGGATGAAACACTTGCTTGTGGTACAGGTATGGCTGCGTGTTTTTATCGTGCTTATAAAGAGGGTAAAGTCTCTAACAATATTGAGGTGTATCCAACAAGTGGTGATACACTTTATTTGGGTGTTAATGAAAGAACCATCACTTTTAAAGGTCGTGTAAAAAAGAGTTTTGAAACTACGTGGGAGAACTAACACGCAACTCTTGCGTGTTAGTTGAGAATATATAACTAAAGGCCAGCTGCTTCTACAACTTTAGCCTGAGTATCAGCGATAAGCGGATCGATAATCTCATCAAGTAAACCACCACTCATAATCTCATTGAGACGATAAAGTGTTAAGTTTATTCTATGATCGCTTATACGGTTTTGTGGATAGTTGTATGTTCGAATACGACCACTTCTATCCCCTGTTCCAACCTGTGCTGCACGCTCTGCTGCATTTTCAGATTGTTGCTCTTGCATCTCAAGCTCATAAAGTCTTGCTTTAAGCACCTTCATCGCTTTTTCTCTATTTTTATGTTGCGATTTTTGGTCTTGGTTGGTAACAACGATACCAGTTGGCAAGTGGGTAATACGAACCGCTGAATCGGTAGTGTTTACCGATTGACCACCACAACCACTTGAACGCATAACATCGATTTTAAGATCATTATCGTTGATCTCAATCTCAACATCATCAACCTCTGGCATCACCGCAACGGTAATAGCAGAGGTGTGAACACGCCCTTGGCTTTCTGTTTGTGGAACACGCTGAACGCGGTGTGTTCCACCTTCATATTTCAACCTGCTATAAACCTGTTCACCTTTAATAAGAGCTATAAGCTCCTTATATCCTCCAGCATCAGAGGGAGAAGTTGAGATAAGCTCAATTTTCCACCCCTTTAAGTCTGCATAGCGAGTATAAGCATTAAACAAATCTCCAACAAAGATAGCTGCTTCATCTCCACCAGTTCCAGCACGAAGCTCAACAATGATATTTCTGTCATCATTAGGATCTTTTGGAAGAAGAAGCATCTTAATCTCCTCTTCTAAAACAGAAACCTGAGGTTCAAGCTCTTTGAGCTCCTCTTTTGCCATCTCTCCCATCTCTGGGTCACTAAGCATCTCTTTAGAATCACTAATCTCTTCTAAAAGATTTTTGTACTCTTTTGCTTTTTCAACAATAGGTAAAAGGGAAGATTGCTCTTTGGAAAGTTCTGTCATCTTTTTGATGTCAGAGGTGATGTCAGGAGAGCTTAGCAATTCGCTAAGCTCATTATAGCGGTTGATAAACGGAGTAAGTTTATCTGCTAACATAATGTGTTAGCCTTTATATAGCGTTTACAGCTCTGTGTAGTCTGCTTACTTTTCTTGCAGCAGTTTCTTTTTTAAGGATACCTTTGCTAACAAATTTGTGGATTTGTTGGTTAGCTACTTTAAATGCTGCTTGTGCTTCTTCTTTGTTACCAGCTTCGATAGCTGAACGTACTGCTTTAACGATATTTTTAAGACGAGTTCTATAAAAACGATTACGTTCTGTACGAACGATTGTTTGGCGAATTCTCTTAATTGATGACTTGTGATTTGCCATATTAATGTGTCCTTTTTTGGAAATAAGTGCGCAATAATAGCTTAAAGATAATTAAAATTAAGTTAAAGGGTGGTAAAATGGTGTAAAAAATGTGTGGAAGTGTAATATGAAACTATTTGGGACAGATGGAGTACGAGGAAAAGCTGGTAAATTTTTAACAGCAGAGATGGCTATGAAAGTTGCAATGGCTGCTGGAATTTATTTAAAAAAGAATGCCGTTACCGATAAAATTCTTGTTGGCAAAGATACTCGACGAAGTGGCTATATGATAGAAAATGCAATAGTGAGTGGGTTAACTGCTGTTGGATATGATGTTGTACAAGTGGGACCGATGCCAACACCTGCTATCGCTTTTATTACAGAAAATATGCGTTGTGATGCGGGTATTATGATTTCAGCTTCCCACAACTCCTATGAAGATAATGGAATTAAACTTTTTGATGGTCATGGGGACAAGTTCCCCTCAGAGGTTGAAGCGGAGATTGAAGCGATCTATTATGATGAAGAGCGATTACTGGAAGCTCAGGTGACAGGCAGAAAGATTGGTAAAGCCAAACGTATAGATGATGTTATCGGTCGTTATATTATTCAACTAAAAAACTCTTTTCCAGTAGAGATGACACTTCAAGGAATGAGAATTGTTCTCGATACTGCAAACGGAGCAGCTTATAAAGTAGGACCAACTGTTTTGGAAGAGCTTGGTGCAGAGGTAATAGTGCTTTCCAACAAACCTGATGGATTTAATATTAATGAAAATTGTGGTGCACTCCATACAAAGGAACTTTGCAACAATGTTGTCAAATATCGTGCTGATTTGGGAATAGCTCTTGATGGAGATGCGGACAGACTTGTTGTTGTTGATGAAAAAGGGGAAGTTGTTGACGGAGACCAGCTTTTAGGATCTTTGGGTGTGAATCTTCACAAAAATGGCTTACTAAAAGGTGGGGGCATTGTCTCTACTGTTATGAGTAATGCTGCATTGGATGATTATTTAAAAGTAAATGGTTTAAAACTGTTCCGTTCTGATGTTGGTGATAAAAATGTTCTTGAGGTAATGAAAAAAGAGGGGATCAACTTTGGTGGTGAACAAAGTGGTCATATCATCATGCACGATTTTGCAAAAACTGGTGATGGACTTGTAGCTGCACTGCAAGTACTTTCACTTTTAATTGCAAAAAATCAAAAAGCTTCAGAGGTGCTACGCCCTTTTGAACTTTATCCACAAAAATTGGTGAATGTTAATGTAAATACAAAGAAGCCTCTTGATGAGATTAAAGGGCTTGATGCTTTGCTTAAAGAGATTGATGCGTGTGATATGCGTCACCTTATCCGTTACTCAGGAACTGAGAACAAGTTGCGTGTTCTTTTGGAATGCAAGGATGCAAAGTTGATGCAGACAAAAATGGAAGAACTTGTTTCTTTTTTCAAAAAAGTGCTCAATGACTAATCATACATTACGATTATTTACGGTTCTTTTTTTTGCTATAGCAGGGATTTTTATTATAGACCAAAATATCAAATCTTTGTTTGTAGAGGGATTTCGTTACTATACTGAGTGTATAGATTTGATCCTTGTATATAACAAAGGGGTGGCATTTTCAATGTTTGCCTTTTTGGATGAGTATTTAAAATATATACAACTGATTTTGGTAACAGGTGTTTTGGTTTATGTTGTTTGGATGCAAAAGATTTGCTATGCTCTTCCTGTAGGTATTTTATTAGGTGGTGCGTTTTCCAACATATATGACCGTTTTATCCATGAAGGTGTTGTTGATATGGTTTACTGGCATTGCGGTTTTGATTTTGCAGTATTTAATTTTGCTGATGTAATGATAGATTTTGCTGTTGCTTGGTTGCTGCTTTTAAATTTTAAACCACACCTGTGTAAGAATTAATCGAAAAACAAGTAGATTTTTGGTATTATTGCCCAAAATAATAGTAAAAATACTATACAAATAAACAAAAAACAAAGGAAATTGATGGAAATCAAATCAAATAAAATCGATGGTGCTAATGCTGAGATTACTGCTACAATCTCTATGGATGAAGTGAATGCAAATGTAGAAAAAATTGCTAAACAACTGGCAAAAACTGCAAATATTCAAGGTTTTAGAAAAGGGAAAGTTCCAGTAGCTATCATTAAAAAGCAATATGGTCAAAAACTTGTTGAAGATGCTGAAGCTGAAGCACTTCGTGAAGTACTTAATAAAGGTTTAGATGAATTAGGTATTGCAAACGATTCTTTGATTGGTGAACCGTCAATTACAAAATTTGACAAAACTGATGACAAAATCGAAGTTGCTATCAAAGTAGCAATGCGTCCAGAGATTGATGTAAGCAAAGCAGAGTCTTTAGTTCCAGATTTTACAAAGCCAGAAGTGACTGAGGAAGAGATTGATGCTCGTATTAAAGAGATAGCAGAGTCTCAAGCTCCGTTAGTTGATATCAAGCGTAACCGTAAAATGAAAGAGGGTGATGTTGCTGTTATCGACTTTGAAGGTTTCATCGATGGTGAAGCGTTTGAGGGTGGTGCTGGTAAAGATTTTGAACTTACACTTGGTTCAGGTCAGTTTATTCCAGGATTTGAAGATCAGCTTATCGATGTTAAGCGTGATGAAGAGGTAGAGATTAACGTTACTTTCCCAGAGAACTATGGTTCTGATAAGCTTGCAGGTAAAGATGCAATGTTTAAAGTAAAAGTAAATCAGATCAAAGTAAAAGAGGATGTTGAGGTTAATGATGAACTTGCTCAAAAAATCCTTAACAAAGAGGATGCGACTGTTGAAGAGTTGAAATCTGAAGTTAAAAAAGCTATCGAGCAAGAAAAACTTGCAAAACTTTACAATGAAGAGTTAAAACCAAAACTTTTAGAAGCATTGGTTGATAATATCGAATTTGATTTGCCAGAATTCGTAGTTGAGCAAGAGATCGATATGGCTGTCAATAAAAAAGCTGCATCAATGAGTGAAGATGAAATTAAAGAGCTTCGTGAAGATGCAGATAAACTTAAAGAGCTTCGTGAATCTTTCCGTGAAGAGGCAACACGCAGTGTAAAAGCGACATTTATCATCGATGCACTCGCCCAAGAGATGGGTATCTCTGTAAATGAGCAAGAAGTTATGCAAACAATCTACTTCGAAGCGATGCAAATGGGTCAAGATCCTCAAAAAGCATACGATCAGTATAAAGATGCAGGATATTTACCAGCGATTCAAATGTCAATGGTAGAAGATAGAGTTTTAACAACTCTATTAAACAAAAAAATAGAAGAGTAATATGAGCTATATCCCTTATGTAGTAGAAAAAACAGGACGAGGAGAGAGAAGTTATGATATCTACTCTCGTCTTTTAAAAGACAGAATTGTTATGCTCAGTGGTGAGGTCAATGATCAGGTTGCCTCTACTATTGTTGCTCAGTTCTTATTTTTAGAAGCAGAAGATCCAGAAAAAGATATCTATTTTTACATCAACTCTCCAGGTGGTGTAGTAACTGCTGGTATGGCTATTTATGATACTATGAACTATATCCGTCCAAATGTTGCAACAATCTGTATAGGTCAAGCTGCTTCTATGGGTGCTTTTTTACTCTCAAGTGGTGAAAAAGGGAAGCGTTATGCCCTTCCACATGCAAGAATTATGATTCATCAACCATTAGGCGGAGCACAAGGTCAGGCAACTGATATTGCTATTCAGGCAGAAGAGATTTTGCGTATGAAAAAAGAGCTTAATGAGATTTTGGCAAGTAATACAGGTCAAGATGTAAAGACCATAGAACAAGATACAGATCGTGATAACTTTATGAGTGCACAAGAAGCTCAAGAGTATGGTATGATAGATGAAGTTTTAGTAAAAAGTGATAAAGAGTAAGGGTAGAAGTATGGCAGAAGCAGGAAAAAAGAAAAAACGAAGAGATCTTGATGCTGTAATGGTTGAGGAGACTCCTCCAGCAGCACAAAAGCCTCCTTTTAAAGTTTTAGATAAAGAAAATCCTGCAAGTGATACGGAGATTTATGCAAAAGAGGTTCTTAATGCCATGATTGCAGACAATCTTCCCCCTACACCAAACAACTACTCTTTATATTTTGATAGACTTTTAGAAGATAAAAGTGAGAGCTTACGTAAGCAGATTCAAGCTATTTTAGAACTTGAAGAGAGTAATGATGCTGAAAATACCATTGAACTTGAACATCGCTTAAAGCAAGGATTTTCATCTGTAAAAAATATTTTGGGTGTGACTGCAAACCTCTATAAAAACATCTCTTTAATGATGAAGATTTTAGAGAAAAGAAAGCATGAACTTGAAGAGAATCCAGAGATACGTGATGCTTTAAAAGTTGTTGATAATTTAGAAAATGATGTAGTAAAACTTAGTTCTATTTTGAAAACTCAAACAACAAAAATGAAAGGTATCTATGATGATACTGCTAAAATTGTTAAGAGTGTTGAGAATGAAACTATTTTTGATAACCAATTTGGTGTTTACAATAAACGTTATTTACTCTCAAAAATAAAAAAAGAGATTGATTTAATTGAAAAATTTAATCATCAAAGTTCATTGATAATGATTGAGCTTTCTCGAGATTTAAAACAGCGCGTAAAAAATGAAAAAGCTATTCATCTAATGACACGTACAATTGCAAGACTTTTGTTAAAAACATCTCGTCGTAGTGATATTGTCGCACATTATGGCAATGGTATGTTTGCTATGCTTTTAAAACATACTGATATAGAGAGTGCAAAGAAAGCGAGTGAAAGACTTAGTGATCTTGTATCAAACTCCAACTTTTTCCTTGCAGACCAAGAGATACAGCTAAAAATCTCAATAGGAGTGACTACTATTGATCCAAACTACAGCGTAGAAGAGATTGTAGTAAGTGCTATGGATGGAATTGAAAAAGCATATATGGATAAAAATCATGATTATGCTATATCTTTAAGAAGTTAATATATTGGATAAATTATGCAATTACAGATAGTAGAATACCCAGATAAGAGATTACGCCAAAAGTCAAAAGAGGTTAAAGAGTTTGATGAAAACTTACATAAACTTCTTGATGCAATGAATCCTATCATGATAAATACGAATGGAATAGGACTTGCAGCTATTCAAGTAGCACACCCGATTCGCGCACTTATTTTAAATATTCCTGATGAAGATGGTGAACAACCACCTGAAAATCTGTTAGAGATTATCAATCCTGTTATTATTGAGGCTGAAGGTGAGACAGTTTATCAAGAGGGTTGTTTGAGTGTACCACAGTTTTATGAAGATATTAAGCGACATGAAAAAGTAAAAATCAACTATCAAGATAGAGATGGTAATACCAAGAGCCTTGAAGCTGATGGGCTTTTAGCCATTGCCATTCAGCATGAGATGGATCATTTGGAGGGGATACTCTTTATAGATAAACTCTCTTATGCACGTCGTAAAAAATTTGAAAAAGAGTATAAAAAACTTCAAAAAGAGCGAAAAGCTAAAAAATCTTCTTAAATAATATGGCATTTTGTCATATAATCTCTCCAAAATTATTAAAATAGCTATACTGATTTCCAAAAAAGTTTTGGAGGTTGGTTATGCAGACACTCAGATGTGCTACCTATGAAGGGTTTGATGCAAAAGTTGTTGATGTTGAGGCAACACTGACGAAAGGTTTACCCTCATTTTCAATTGTAGGGATGGTCTCTAGCTCCATTTCAGAAGCAAAAGAGCGTGTAAAATCAGCACTTTTAAGTAATGAGTTTCGTTTTCCTCCAAAACGTATTACTATCAACCTTGCTCCATCTGAACTTACAAAATCGGGTACGCAGTTTGATTTATGTATGGCACTACTTATTGTTCTTAATGAATCAAAAGAAAACTTTGATGAGTGGTTTGTTTTTGGTGAACTTGGTCTTGATGGAAGTGTAAAAGAGAACATCCAACTCTATCCTCTTATCCTCTCTTTGGCAAAACAAAAATGTATCTCCAAAGCAATTGTCCCCTATGATGCACTTGATAAACTATCAAAAATTCCAAATATAGCTTTTTATGGGGTTAAAACTTTACAAGAGGCGATAGAGGTACTGCAAAACAAGACAACAACGCAACAGTTTGCACAGGAGATTCCTTTAGGGTATGATTATTATGAGATAGATGGGGTGAAATACTACTACATTAAAGAATATAAAGAGGATTTTTTAGATGTAAAAGGGCAAGAGATTGCAAAAAGAGCAGCTGTTATTGCCGCTGCTGGATTTCATAATATTATTTTGGAAGGGAGTCCAGGATGTGGAAAAAGTATGATAGCACAACGACTTCGCTATATATTGCCACCAATGCAAGAGAGTGAAATTTTGGATTTAGCAAAACTTGAAGTATTAGATGGCAAAGAGCCAAGCTTTAAACCCCATAGACCATTACAATCCCCACACCATAGTGCTACTACTGCTTCTATATTTGGTGGAGGGAGTTATAAAGCTCGTATAGGGGAAGTGGGACTAGCGAATAATGGAGTACTGTTCTTTGATGAATTGCCACATTTTTCAAAAGGTGTGATAGAAGCATTGCGTGAGCCTTTGCAAGATAATAAGATACGTATTTCGCGAGTGAATGCAAAAATAGAATATCCTGCAAATTTTGTTTTTATAGGAGCTATGAACCCATGCCCTTGTGGTAATCTTTTGGATGAACATAAAGAGTGTCGTTGCAATGAGTTGGAGATACAGCGATATAAAAACAGACTTTCCGATCCGTTTTTAGATAGAATTGATCTCTATGTTGTGATGCAAAATATCAGAAGTGATGATAAATCAAGCTTGAGTTCCAAAGAGATGCACAAGATGGTGGTAAGTGCTCATATTTTTGCCAAAGAGAGAGGGCAAAAAGAGTTTAATGCAAAACTCAGTGATGAAGATATAGCAAAGTATTGCACCTTAAATGAAGAAGCAGAAAATATTTTAAGTATGGCTGTAGAGCGTTTTCGTCTCTCATTTCGCAGTATAAAAAAGGTGCAAAAAGTAGCACGTACTATTGCAGACTTAGTACAAAGTGATACAATTGAAAAAGAGCATATTTTAGAAGCACTCTCCTATAGAAGACGAGAAGCCTAAGGGGTGGTTAGTCCCTTAGGTCGTAGTTACTACTTTATAGCAAAAGCTATATAGATAGCTGCTATAATCAGATAGCCTACGGTGTGTAAATCCAGTGTCATGTGGTTTTCCTACAAACAATCTAACCCACATAGCCCAACCATTAAACCAAAAAAGCCCCACCAATCATAAAGATTGATGAGGCTTATTGTTGTAAGTACCACATGACATTTGAACTTACACACACAAAGCAACCACGCTTTGATGGTGAAATTATATCATAAAATAACTAAACATTGTAATAGGTAGCTTCAGGGTGATATACCACAAGTGCTGAAGTTGATTGTTCTGGATGTATCTGAAAAGTTTCACTTAGTTCTATGCCATACTCCTCAGGTTTTAAGAGATTAAAGAGTGGACGATTCAGTTCCAAATCTGGACACGCAGCGTATCCAAAAGAGTAGCGACTCCCTTGGTAACGATTCATGCGTACATCTGAGAGTGTAGCCCCCTCATCTTCAGCGATAATACCAAGGTCAAGACGAATCTGTTTATGTGCTATCTCTGCAAGTGCTTCAGCAAGTTCAACACCGAGTCCATGGAACTGATAATACTCTGTATAATCACCTCTTTCATAGATTTCACGCTCAACCTCACTCAGTTTACTTCCGGCACTCACACAGGTAAAGGCGACCACATCATGTCTGTCTGAATGGAAAAAGTCACTCAGTGCTCTGTGGGGTTTTTTTCGCTGTCTTGGAAAGGTAAATACCTCTTTTGCACGACCTATAATATCTTTAAGCTCTTCACGGTTTATCTCATCATCACTATGCCACCCCTCATTTTCATCAAAGATAAGCAAAGAGTTGTCATCACTGCGGCATGGCCAGTAACCATAAAGGATGGTTGGCTCAAAAAGTTTCTCTTCTAAAAAGCGTTGTTTGAGTTTTTCATACGCAGGCCAAACCACTTCATCGAGTTGTTTTTCATATGCTTCTTTACTCATCCCTTTGGATGTGTATCCCCAACGCGATTTAAAAAGGAGTTTATGGTTAATCCACTTAAAAGCCATTTCAACTTGTTGTTGTGTAAGTTTTATCTCACGTCGTCCCCAAAATGGAGGTGTAGGAACTTTTACATCACGAGAGGGCATTTTTATCTCTTTAAAAGGTGGGATAATGAGCTCTTTTTCCTCTTTTTTCTCTATCTCTGGAACATCAGGATGGAGGTTTGTGTCCATATTGCCAGCTTCGATGCGACTCATCGCTGTAACACCATCAAAGGCATCTTTACAGTAAAAGATAGGTCCAGAGTATGCTGGGCGACAAAAATCATCAATAAAGCTGCGTGTTAGTGCTGCACCACCGAGTAGAACAGGAATTGTAATTCCTTTTTCCTCTAGCGTTTTAAGATTTTCAAGCATCACTTGCGTTGATTTTACTAAGAGTCCGCTCATTCCAATTGCTGAGATATTTGGATTATCAAGTGTTTCTAAAAACTGATCAAGCTCTACTTTGATACCAAGATTTTTTACTTTGTAGCCGTTGTTGGAGAGGATAATATCAACAAGGTTTTTCCCCACATCATGTACATCCCCTTTTACTGTTCCAAGTACGAGTGTTGTATCAACCGCTTTTTCAACCTTTGGCAAGTAGGGGTTAAGATAATCAACCGTTTTTTTCATTGTCTCAGCAGATTGGAGTACAAACGGAAGTTGCATCTGTCCTGAGCCAAAGAGCTCACCGATAACTTTCATCCCATCGATTAAGATCTCATTAACGATTCTCTCAGGTGCTATGCGGTGGCGAACCTCCTCCACAAGTGGAATTATACGCTCCTTATCTCCATCCATAAGAAGCTTGGCGATTTTTTCCTCATCACTCATTGCCAAATACTCTGCATCCTCCGCATCATTATCAACCGCTTCTTTTATGCTAAAATGTTCTATAAATTTAAAAAGAGGTTCCTCTCCACGGTTGAAGATAAGGTTATCACATATCTCTTGATCCTCTTTGCTTATCTTGTTAATAGGGATGATATGTTTTACATTGATAATTACCGAGGTAAGTCCAGCTTCCAAACAGTGGTGCAAGAACATCGAGTTAAGGTATGGTCGTGCATCTTTATCAAGCCCAAAGGAGATGTTTGAAAGCCCTAGTGTTGTTCCCACTTCGGGATGGCGACGACGTAATTTTCGAATCGCTTCGATGGTATTGATTCCCGCATCGAGATACTCCTCATCACCACTACCCAAAGTAAAGGTTAAAACATCAAAGACAAGATCCTCTTTTTTAAGTCCGTGACGCTCAGTGGCAAGTTTGATAATACGCTCAGCGATGGCGAGTTTATTTTCAACTGTTTTTGCCATTCCAACTTCATCAATCGTTAAACACACGAGTGCCGTACCAAATTTTTTGGCAAGCTGACATACTGCATCAAACTTCTCTTCGCCGTCTTCAAGGTTGACAGAGTTGAGTATTGGGCGACCACCTATGTTTTTTAAAGCAGTTTCCAGCCCTTTTGTCTGGGTAGAATCTGGCATCAACGGAATAGGAATCTTTTGATTATACATCCCCATAACAGCATTCATATCTTTTGTTTCATCACGCCCTGCAAAGCCGACATTGACATCAATGACATGTGCCCCAGCCCGTACCTGTTGCTGTGCAACGGAGAGTGTTCCCTCATAATCTTCAGCTAAAAGAAGTTCTCGAAACGCTTTGGAACCTGTTGCGTTGCTTCGCTCACCCATAAGCAGAGGAGCGGGTTGTTGCATAAGAGGTACGGTACCAAAAAGGGATGCAAGAGAATTTTCTTGGCTTCCAGATGGGGTTTTTGGTGTGATAGAACTTACTCTATCAACAAGAGCACGGATATGTTGCGGTGTAGTACCACAACATCCACCCAAGAAACTCACTCCATCATATTTTAAAAAGTTTTCCTGTTTGGTAGCAAACTCATCTGGTCCCATCGGATAGTAGGTGTAGCCTCCACGATTTTGAGGCAGTCCTGCATTTGCGTGTACACTGATAGGTTTGCCCCAAAGTTCAGAGAGGGTTTTGACATGTTTTTCAACCTGTTCGGGTCCCGTTCCACAGTTAAAACCAAGGGAGAGGATATCAAAAGGCTCCATAATGGTAGCAATAGTTTGGGCATCGGTACCGATAAGCATACTTCCACTAAGCTCAATTGTTACAGAGACCATAATTGGTATGTTTGTGCCTCGTTGCGTGTTTGCCTCTTGGCATGCATGAAGTGCTGCTTTAATCTGGAGTGGATCTTGACAGGTCTCAAGTAAGAAAACATCAACGCCACCATCAATAAGTGCCAAACAAAACTCCGTATATCCTTCAAACATCTCATCATAAGTGATATGTCCCAAAGAGGGGAGTTTTGTACCAGGACCTATACTTCCAAGACAAAAGCGTGGATGCTCGGGAGTGGAAAATGCTTCACACTGTTTTTTCACAAGTTCTGCTCCGGCACGAGTGAGTTCATAAGCACGATGCCCTATTTGGTACTCATCAAGAACCCAGCTAAAGGAGCCAAAGGTATTGGTAGTGATAAAATCGGCACCAGCTGTCAAATAGGCATGAAAAATCTCATTCATAACTTCGGGTGCGGTGACATTTAACAGTTCATTACACCCTTCATTCCCTTCCCAAGCTTCTTTTGGGATCTTGTCATCACGTTGTTGGAGTTGTGTACCCATAGCTCCATCAATGATAAGTGGGCGTTTTTTTATGGTTTGGCGTATATATTCTTGTGTTGTCATAGGCTCATATCTTTAGAATAAATTATTTGTTATTTTATCGAAATAGAGCATAAAACTCTCTTTGTTCGTTGTTACGATGTTACAGATATAAGTCTTGTTTTAAAAAATAGCTCTGCAAACTTTTAGAATTATCTAAAATTAACACGATATAATGAAATCAGAGAAAAGATAAGGAGTTTTATATGTATAAGAAAATATTGGCAACTTCAATGGTTGCAGCATCTCTGTTTTTTACGGGATGTGGGGAAGATAGCGCAAGTTGTAGATTTGATGTTCAAAATGATATGGATTTAGGAAATTTTGATGCAGCTATAGCCAAACTTGATGGTGCATGTGCGAGTTCTTTTAGTGCGAGTGACAGAAACTTTAACCTAGCAACAGCATACATGGGAAAAGCTGGTTTTGGGGCTATTGATGTTGTAAATATGGTACTTGACTCCAATGATGGTAATGATGATGCTTTCTCTACTTTAACACGTAGTGTTTCAGAAAATAAGAATGATCAATCATTAGAGCTTTTGGATAAAGCACAAACATACTTTTTACTTTCCATTAAACCAGATGCAAATGTAAGTACACTTTCAACAAGTATGTGTGATACCAATGTTACTGATTCTAGAGTTGAAAATGCTTGTTTTTATGTAGGATTCAACCAAACGTTTCAAGCTACAACGACTATTACATATTTAACAAATGATGTAGATACGTTAGTGAATTCATTAAATGACACTACTAATACAACAGAGACCCCTCTTGATATGAAAGCTAGTTTAGATGCGTTGGCATGGGCTACTGGGACATCACCTCTACCAAATAACTCTGTTGTTAGTGCTACTGGTGTAACTATCAAAGGGGTGAATTATGCTCATTTGAATGTTGATATTAACGATACAAATAATGTTACGCATACTTTCTTCAGACTTGCACAAAATATGACACAAGGGGTTACAAACTCTACAGTTATTACTGATGGGTATTGTACATCAGATGGAAATAAAACAGCATGTACTGGTATAGAAGATCCTACAACAGGAGAGATTAGCAGCCCAACTGCAGCACCAGCAAATATATGTTATGCTTGTCCTGTTACTGTTGATGGTAATAATACACAAAGTATTGCAGAGTTATTGGTAGATACATTAAATGGAGGAACAGATGTTTTAGTCAATGTAGCAGATGATGAAGATATTCAAGAGAGCATTGATGAGTTTATTCAGGATATTACTGGAAATCCAAATGCGACATCAAAAGATGTAAATATTAGTATTACTGATATTTTAAACTATTTAAATAAATAAGATGCGAGGAGCAATTCAATGAAAAGATTATTACCATTATCATTAGCGGCATTAGGTTCACTACTCTATGCTGATATGTCAACGCAGGAGTTTTTGTACAAAGATTCTCGCATTATGGGGATGGGTGCTGCAAATACAGCAGTTGGTGGTTATTCTACAGCGGTATTTTACAATCCTGCAGGACTTATAAAAATCAAAAAAGAGCATGGTTTTGAAGTGGAGATTTTAGGTCTTAATATTACTGGATCTGAAAATGTTAAGTCATTTGCAGATGATTTAGACAATGCAGATACAGATCAAGAAACTATTGATGTAGTAAAACAACACGCAGGTGAAGTATATAATATCAATATCTCTAATTATACATCAGTATCGTATCATACAGAGGGGGATTTGGCACTCTCTATCGGTTTGCTTGCTGCATCCGATGTAAATCTCTTTCCTCATGCATATAGTGGAGCAAACGGACTTTTAGAGGTGCATGCAAGAACGTATGGTGGTATAGTGTTAGGTGCTGCACAAAAGTACAACAATGTAATAGGCGGAGATTTAACAGTTGGTTTGGGTGTAAAATATATTACACAAAAATCGTATGAAGCAGGTCTTGATGAGGGTGAAGTAACAGCACACAATGATGACTTAGATACGTATATGCAAGATACCTATGAGGTTAGTAACTCAGGAATTGGAGTGGATGTAGGGATACTTTATGAACCATATATCTTAGATGGATGGAATCCTGCTATCGGTTTAAGTGTTATGAATATTGGAGGATTAGACTTTGATGATGTGTATGGTGCACAGCCTATGACAGTTAATGTTGGTGTTTCTGTATCCCCAGAGGTACCATTCTTAAATTCTTTTACTGTAGCAGTTGATTATGTAGATATTACAAATGCTCAACAGGCGCGCGTGCGAAATTATAATCCTTATCGCGCAGAAGACCAATATGACAGTGTTGATATTACCAATGATTCTATGCAGCATTTACGTGCCGGTGTCAGTATGGGTATCTTTGATAACTCTTGGGTGACAACAACACTTAATGCTGGGTTATACCAAGGAGCATATACTGCTGGTTTGGATCTACAGTTAACGCTTCTAAAACTTCAAATTGCTACATATCAAGAACAGCTTGGAGCTGAAGTTGGACAGATTGAAGATAGACGCTATATGGTTGGTCTTGGTTTAGGATGGTAAAAACTAAAAAATAACAGAAATGACGAAATAATCAAAAAATATATTGACTTATTTCGTCAAACTAGTGTATAATGACGATGAAAATCAATAATAAGTGAGGTTTAGTCGTTATGGTACTTGCATATATCCGCCCAGATAAGAATTTCGCACTTGCGCATGAACAGTTGCAACATATAAATTCTTATGCTATTGCGAATAATCTTATTATTGATGATGAGTTTATCGATCATACTTCTCAAAATAAACGTTTAGATGAAAGAGCTGAGGTTACACAGTACTTTCAATCTAAACAAAAAGCAACTCTCTTAGTTTGTGATGTTTGGGTTTTAACGACCAATATGGAAGATTTGATCCAAATGTTTTCTTGCCTTTTAAAAAATGAATTTAATGTCCATTTTATCAAACAATCTGTAGTAATGACGCAACAAAGTCCAGCAATGTTGGTTCTTGGACTTATGGATCAGTTACGTCAAAAACTGCATAATGATGCAAAAAGAGTGATAGGTCGTCCAAAAGGCAGCCGTTCAAGCTCGAAATTTGATAAATATGTTAATGAGATTATTGGATATATTCGAGAAAACAAAAGTGTAAGTGAGATGGCTCGTTTGTTGGGAGTGAGTCGTAGTTCTTTAAAGGACTACATTGAATCTAGAGAGCTAAAACAGGTGGCATTTGGTTCGTTGGTATATGAAACACCAAAAGATGCCGAAGAGAAAGTTATTAGTGAGATAACTTGTCCAAATTAAAATGGGAGAACACACTATGAGTGAAGAGAAAAAAACAAAGGGATTAAAAATCCCTACACCTTGGAGAATAAAGCGTTATTATATGTATGCTTTTGCTACAGTAGTAGCTTTGGTATTACCGTGGATTAAAGTAAATGGAAACCATTTCTTTCTGCTGAGCTTTGATAAAATGAAACTGCATCTTGCATTTGTTCAGTTTGATATGCAAGAGTTATACTTGATGCCGTTTTTACTGATGCTTCTTTTCTTAGGTATCTTCGGTATGACTGTTGTTGGTGGTCGTGTGTTTTGTGGATGGGTATGTCCTCAGACTGTCTTTCGTGTTATTTACAGAGATTTAATTGAAACAAAACTCTTAAAACTACGTAAACGAATTGGCAACAAACAGCAAGAACCAGATATGTCTAAGCCTGAAAACAAGGCAAAAAAAGCAATAGCGATTACGATTTGGACAGTACTTGCTTTAATTGCTGGTGCAGATTTTATGTGGTATTTTATTCCTCCAGAAGATTTCTTTAAATATCTTAGCAATCCAACAGAACATATGACAATGATTGGTTTTGTTATCGGTGTTGCAGCATTTTTGATTTACGATATTGTATTTTTAAAAGAGAATTTTTGTATCTATGTGTGTCCTTACTCTCGTGTACAATCGGTTCTCTATGATGAACATACGGTTATGGCGATTTATGATGAGCATCGTGGTGGTAAAATCTATGATGAAGAGCACCATAAACTTGTAAACAGTCAAAAAGATTTGAAAGCTATTGATCCAGATGCAGAATGTACAGCTTGTGAAAAGTGTGTAACGGTGTGTCCTACTCATATCGATATTCGTAAAGGTTTACAGTTAGAGTGTATCAACTGTTTAGAGTGTGTTGATGCCTGTGTCACTGTTATGGGTAAACTTGGCAAGCCTTCACTTGTAACATGGTCGAGTGAATATGAAATCGTTGAGCGTAAAGGTAAGACAAAATATTTCCGTCCTAAAGTTATCGCTTATGGTGTTTTACTTGTTTTAATCACTGTAATCCTAGGCTTTATGGGTAGTACAAAAGAGCATATGTTACTCAATATCAATAAAGAAACAAGACTGTATTCTGTGAAAAAATTATCAGATGGTAAAATTCAGGTAGATAACTCTTATATTTTCTTGTTACAAAACACTGAAAATGAGCCTATGAAATTTTTCTTTGATGTTGAACAACCAAAAGATATAAAAGGTAAAATTTTTATTGCTAAACCAACAAAGCCTTTTAGAGTTGTACCTGGTGTGAAAAAGAAAAAAATTGTAACACTTAGAACACATGATATCTTGGTAGATAATCCAAGAAAAGACACTATCATCCCTATCACTATCCATGCGTATGCATTAGATAAAGATGGTAAGCCGAGTGAAAAAATTTCAGTTATTCGTCATTCAACTTTCGTTTTCCCTAAAGAGAGTATGTTAAAAGCAGCACATTAAAACTGTTTTTAACACAATGTAAGGTACACTTCATAATCTTATGATTATGGAGTCTATCTGTGTCTGCAATTAAAAAAACACTTTTTTATATTTTACTTTTTTATACTATTTTTGGATTTTTTATCCTTCCTCTTCTTGTAAAATCACAACTTGTTAAAATTATTGATCAACAGACCCATGCAAAAGCCTTTGTAGAATCTGTTTATTTTAATCCGTTTGTTTTTAAAATGGAACTTGATGGTTTTGTTTTACAAGATGTCAATGGTAGTGATTTAGTCAGTTTTGAATCATTTTGTTTTAATTTTGAGCCTCACTCCCTTGTAACAGGTACAATCCATCTTAAGCGTATTACATTGCAAAAGCCTGTTGTTTCTGTAGTTCTTTATAAAGATAAATCACTAAATCTTCTATCCATCCTCAAAGATACAAACAACACGCAACAAAAAGATGAAAACTCTACTTCATCACCATTACCTCATATTGTACTAGATGAACTGAAAATACGAGATGGGATTGTAAAATATCATGATTTTACTCATGAAAGTGCATTTGACTTTACATTTGAAAATATAGGATTTAGCATCGAGCATTTTGATACACACGATACACAGAGTAACGATGGTAGTGTTCGATTGTATGCTACACTCGGCGATGGTGGCTTTATAGATCTTCAAACAACCCTTGATAGGTTTGAGCCTTTAACACTCCATGGTTCACTCGATTTTGAAGCAAGTAAACTCTATACCCAGTGGCGATATCTCAAAGATATGTTAAAGCTTGAAGTCGCTGATGGAAAAATATCGCTTCATTCAGAGTTTGCATTTGCCATAGATGATATCAACAATACAAAAATTATAAACACGCAGGTAGTATTACAAAATTTACGTATTAAACCAAAAAACAAAGAACACGATATTCTTCGTCTTAAAAAACTAGAATTTCAAAGTTCTCTTCTAAAGCCATTGCAACAACAAGGGAAGGTGGAGCATATCCTTTTAGATACTTTAGAAGTGGAAGCTATCCGCAAACGTGACGGTAAGATAGACTGGAGTGAATATACACAAATCAACACGCAACTGCCAGAGAAAAAAAGTAACGATACAAATACCACAACTGCTGCTCCTTGGGATATTGATATAAAAAGTATTGAACTTCACAATATTGCAGCATCATTTGATGACAAAGCAATAACTCCTGCTGTTGTCAGTAGTGTAGAGAAGCTTCATATTCTTATTGAAAATGTCAATACTTTAGGAAAGACACCTTTTTCCTATTTTGTACAAACATCTCTTAATAAACACGCAACCTGTGAGATAGATGGTACACTCAAATGGAACAGTTTGGATATCTTTACCAAAACGAAGTGTGATGATTTTGATATTGTGCATTATAAGCCTTATATAAACAAAGCTGCAAAAGAGAACTTGGCAGTGTTTGATATCGACTTGCAAAAAGCATATACAAATATTTCTCTCCAAACCCACCTTTATGAGAACAATGGCAGTGTAATAGCGATGGTAGAAGATGCCAATGTGAGCTTGGATAAACTCAAAGTTGCTAAAAACTCAACCCATACACCATTACTAAATATGAAAAGTTTTCAAATACACAATGTCAAAGTGGATACTGTTAAAAAAGATGTTAACGTAGAGAAAGTGATTGTTGAGAAACTTGCTTTACATTTGGAGAGGTATAAAAACAAAAAACTCAATGTTGATGGTATAGTAGTTGCAAAAAAACAACCTCCAAAAAAAGCATCGCAACACGCAACAGACTCACAACCCTACCATATCAAACTCAAAGAGTTTAGACTCAAAGACTCAAAGATTCTTTTTAAAGACAGAGCTTTGCCAAAAGTGCAAAAACACTCACTTGACAGGGTCTATATAACATTGAAAAATATAGATTCCAATAAGGGTACATGGCTTAACTATAAAACATATATGCGAATTAACAAAAGTGCAAAACTCTACACTCAAGGGAAGCTTCGCCACACGCCTCTTAAAGAGATGGGAAGTTTTGATTTGAAAAATCTTGACTTGCGTGTTTTAACACCGTATCTGCAAGAGAGTACCTATATAGCCATAGATGATGGACGCATCAGTATGAAAGGGCAAACACAGTATGCTCCAAGTAAAAAGTATCCAGACTTGCGTGTTACAGGTGATTTTACCATTGACTCCCTTTTTGTCAATAACACGCAAGACAACAGCTTTTTATTTTCTATGAACAAGTTTTATATTCAATCATATACTTTAGAGCTTATGCCAAATAGACTCTATGTTGATGAGGTAAATATTGATTCTTTTTATGTTAATGCTAAAATAGATAAAAACAAAGTGCTTAACTTCTCAACATTGGTGAAAAAAACCTCTCCTGAGAATAACAACACGCAAGAGGATACGCTTCAGAAGAAAAAAGAGCAACCAGCTTTTCCTGTGACAATAGTGAAAGTGAATGTGAAAAACGGAAGTGCGAAATTTAGTGATTTTTCGATCCCTATCAAATTTCAAACAGATATTCATGATCTAAACGGTGTGATGTATGCACTGAGCAATACACCAAACGAGACAACCTATCTTAAAATAGCAGGAGAGGTTGATAAGTACGGATCAACCCTGTTGCAGGGAAGTTTAGATAGTGGAGATCCTAAAAAATATACAGATATTGATTTTAACTTCAAAAACCTCGCACTTAGTTCACTTAGTGGGTACAGTGCAGAGTTTGCAGGGTATAAAATAGATGATGGGAAACTTTATCTCGATTTGGGATATGATATAAAAAATTCTCAGCTTCACGGAAGTAACTCTATCATAATCAAAAAAATAAAACTTGGTGATGAGATAGAAGATGAGAATGTGACACATCTGCCACTTGGATTTGTCATAGGGCTTTTAGAAGACAGTGACGGTATTATAGATATAGATATGCCAGTGGAGGGTGACTTGAATCAGCCCGATTTTAAATATGGGGCTTTGGTTCTCAAAACACTGGGAAATCTTATTACAAAAGCAGTAACATCACCTTTTAAGTTCCTAGGTTCCATGCTTGGTATGGATGGAGAGGATTTGGAGTTTGTTGCTTTTGAAGCTGGAAGTGTTCATATAGCTCCTCCACAAAGAGAAAAGCTTGATCATTTAGTAAAAATGATGTTAAAACGTCCTAAATTACAGTTGCGTGTTATTGGAGGATATGATCAAGACAAAGATACTTTGGCACTGCAAAAAGCAAAACTTATCGCACAGGTTATTCAAAAAAGTGGTGATAAAAACATCAAAGAAAGTGAGAGTGCAATCACTGTTGAGATGTTAGAGCTCATTTATACTCAGGCAAAAGGGGAGGAGTCGTTAAAGAAATTACAAACGAAACTTCAAGAGGAGTATAAAGATAACGAAGATGACTTGAAACGTGCATATCAAAAAAGACTTGTTGATGGATGTATCAAACTTCAAAAAGTCAGCAAAGAGGAGTTGGAAAATCTAGCATATAATAGAGCAGAGGCTGTTGTTGCCTATTTAAGAGAGGAAAAACATGTTGCTGCACATCGTCTAAAAGCAGCAAAAGAGAGTAGAATCTCTGATGAAGATGATGGTGTGATGACAAAACTCGAAATAAATGTAGCAGATGTTAAATAATTTTTTGGTATAATTCGCCCTCTAATTTATTATAAAGGTTACTTATGGCATTTTCACCAGAAAATAGAAAAGGTACCATCTCTGGAATAATATTTGTTGCAATCTTTGCAGCTGCAGCAACTATGATTGCAGGCTTGGCTCCTGTTAAAGCTTTAGGGATATCTCCACTTGTTATTGGTATTGTGATGGGTATATTTTATGCCAATACACTTCATAACCATATCCCGAGTGAATGGGGTACAGGGATTACATTCTCAGGGAAAAAAATTCTTCGTTTTGCGATTGTTTTTTACGGATTTAGAATCACATTCCAGCAGATTATGGATGTTGGAATGAGTGGATTTATGGTTTCACTTATTATGCTTTCAACAACCTTTATTTTAGGTTCGTATTTAGGGTATAAAATCTTTAAAATGGACAAAGATACAGCAATGCTTACAGCTAGTGGAGCTTCTGTTTGTGGTGCTGCTGCGGTTTTGGCAACAGAACCAGTACTTAAAGCTGAAGGTCATAAAACAGCAGTTGCTGTTTCTATGGTTGTACTCTTTGGTACTATTTCAATGTTTTTATATCCTGTTTTATATTCAGCAATCATTGACCCTGCAACTGGATTTTTACATATGACACCAGAGCAGTTTGGTATCTATGTTGGTGGTACAATCCATGAAGTTGCACAGGTTGTTGCGGTTCCTGCTTCGATTCCTGGTGCTCCTGAAGTGATGGCAAACTCAGCTGTGATTGTAAAAATGACAAGAGTTATTATGATTGCACCGATGCTTATTGTTCTAGGTATCTATCTTTCAATGCAAGCGAAAAAAACAGGCTCTGCAACAGGTGGTGTAAAACTTGTTATCCCTTGGTTTGCAGTATATTTTATTGGTATGGCTGGGTTTAACTCTCTTCAAATCGTACCTCAAGATATAGTAAATGTTATCAATGAGATAGATACTTTCCTTTTGACTATGGCTATGACAGCACTTGGTATGGGAACAATCTTTTCAAAATTTAAAGGCTTAGGTCTTGCTCCACTTTATACTGCGGGTGCTATGTTTGTATGGCTTGTAGTTGGTGGTTTTGTGGTTACAAAAGCAGTAACAGCAGTATTTTAAAATCGAACCTTCCCTTTTTTAATAAAACTCTTTAAAAAAAGAGTATATAATCTTGTAAAACAAGATACAAAGGGGTTGGTTTTTTATGTCTCATCTTCCAAATACATTGAACTCTTATTGGCTTTGGAAAGAGGTATATACCAAGCTTGGTATCTCTAATCCAGCTTACAGATACTGGAAAAATACACCAACACTTAAACTTAACAACAAATATCTTTTTATCCAAAAAAACTCCCTTCCTTCCAAACATCTTTATATACAGGAGATACTAACAGATCTTTCGGGATATTTGCCAATCAAGTATGCATCTGATAAACTTCATGTCAATGAACATTTGTTCACAAGTGAAAAGATGTTCCTGCACAAGGAGTTTGAGTATAAATTTGTAGAGGATGTGAAATTTGTCAATATACGAAAATTTTTTAAAGAGAATGGGATACAGGTGAAGAAAAACTCTATTATACAACTTGGAAAACTCAAAGATTTAGAGATAACACAAGAGAGCGTTTTTTATAATATTAAAAATGATTATGGAATTGTGGTGTACGACTGATGGATATCTTTTTCATAGAATACAGAGACCCACTTTTTTCTATAATCATCTTTTTTGTTATTATTTTTATTATTACATTCTTTTCCTATTGGTGGGGGAGATATAAGCGTAAAGAGGATTATAAACATCTCAATAAATTTTTAAGACAGTTTAGAACTTTACCAACTGAAAATGAGATAAAAGTCCTTGTTGCCAATGGAGGTCTTTCTGATAAACTGTGGTTTTTGCTGGCTAACTCATATTATAAGAATGGTGATTATGAAAAAGCCATAGAGATATATAAGGAGATGCTTCAAAGAGGTAGTCCTTCAAATGTAAAAGAGATAATGTTTTTATTAGGAAAGACCTATTTTAAAGCTGGTTTTTTAGAGCGATCCAAACAGATATTTTTAGAGATTTTGAAAAATAACCCTAGATCACCGCAGGCTTTACATTATCTTCTTTTAGTATATGAGTATATGCGTGATTACCAATCTGCTTTAGATGTGCTAGAACCCTTGGATGAACTTGAAGAGGATATAGCATTGGAGAGCTTATATCTTCAGGCTCTCATTCTTATTCATGATACAAAAATCGATATGGATGAGAAAAAAGAGAAGCTTCTTGCTATCTATAATGAAAAAAAGATGTTGGGCTATATGATTTTTGAGTATCTCTTCCGAGTGGACAAAGAGTTTGCTTGGAGATATTTGGATGTTTCAAAAAGTGAGATTTTAGTGGATATTTTATGGAACTTGGATTTAAAAGATTTGAATTTAGATATAATTTCACAAAGTGAATACTTGCGTGAGCTTTATACCGCAAAAGGATATCTGAATTTGGCAGAATCAAGTTCAGTATTTGAATTTGATGTTTTAATTAAACTTCAGGCAAAAGCAAATGCAACTTTAAGTTTTGAATATGCTTGTGAATCTTGTAAAGGGGTGTACCCTTTTGCTTTTCATCGTTGTAGTGTGTGTCATGAGATAGACACGCAACGGATAGAATGGAGCCTTACAAGAGATTATATTAAGGATTTTAGTGAAGAAAATAACTCTTTTCAGTGATGGCAGTGCTTTAGGAAACCCAGGTCCTGGCGGGTATGGAGTGATTCTTCGTTATAAAGATAAAGAGCGTGAGCTTTTTGGTTCACAAGAGCATACCACAAATAACAGAATGGAACTCAAAGGGGTGATAGAGGGCTTAAAAGCTTTAAAAGAGCCATGTGAAGTCGATATAGTATCTGACTCCTCTTATGTGGTGAAAGGGATTAATGAGTGGCTTGAAAACTGGATAAAAAAAGATTTTAAAAAAGTGAAAAATCCCGATTTATGGAAAGAGTATATAGAGGTGGCAAAGCCTCATAAAATCCATGCTATTTGGGTGCGAGGACATGATGGACATGAAGAGAATGAACGGTGTGATATTTTGGCAAGAGAAGCGGCTCAAGCAGTTAAAGATAGGCTTGGATGATGGTAAAGTGAGGATGCAATGCATAAGACGATAGAAACACTTGAAAAAAAGTTGGGTTATAAATTTCAGGATAAAAAGCTCATTATCGAAGCGCTGACACATAAAAGTTATAAACAGCCCTACGATAATGAACGTTTGGAGTTTTTGGGTGATGCAGTTTTAGATCTTGTTGTAGGGGAGTATCTTTTTAGAAAGTTTCGCACTTCAGATGAGGGAAAACTTTCTAAAATTCGAGCTTCACTGGTAAATGAAACAGGTTTTGACAAACTGGCACGCTCTTTAAATCTTGGAGACTATATACTGCTTTCCAATGCAGAAGACAATAACGGAGGGCGTGAAAAGTCATCATTGCTCTCAAATGCTTTTGAAGCGATTATGGGAGCTATTTACTTAGAGGCTGGACTCAAAAAAGTAGAAGAGATAGCGATTAAGTTAATAGAAGAGAACCATAAAGAGATCTCTTTAGATTCTCTTTTTAGAGATTTTAAAACAACACTGCAAGAGTTGACTCAGGCCCGTTTTGGAATTACTCCTGAGTATAAAGTGCTTGCTTCACGAGGACCAGATCACCAAAAAGAGTTTGAAGTTGGTGTTTATATAGAAGATAAAGAGTATGCACGTGCTGTTGGTAAAAGTAAGAAAATAGCACAGCAAGAAGCAGCAAAAATAGCAGTAGAGATGTTAAAGAGGGAAAAATAGTGAACAGTTTTGGAATGAAGTTACGTTACACAACATTTGGTGAATCACACGGAAAAGCTATTGGTTGCGTGTTGGATGGAGTGCCTGCAGGATTAGAGATAGATGAAGCTTATATTCAAAGTGAACTTGATCGTCGTAAACCTGGTAAAAGTGAATTTGAAACAGCACGTAAAGAGGCTGATAGAGTTGAAATTTTAAGTGGTGTGTTTGAGGGTAAAAGTACAGGAACTCCCATTGCTATGGTGATTTTTAATACAAACCAAAAATCAAAAGACTACTCGAATATTAAAGATATTTTTCGTCCAGGTCATGCTGATTTTACCTATTTTCATAAATATGGTATCCGTGATTATCGCGGTGGAGGACGCAGTTCTGCAAGAGAAACAGCTGCCCGTGTTGCTGCTGGGGCTATTGCAAAGCTGATGCTCAGAGAACTTGGTATCAGTGTTATTAGTGGTATCTGTGAAGTGGATGGCATAGCAGCCAAAGAGTATGATTATGAATATGCAAAAACAAGTATAATTTACGCTTTGGATCCAAAACAAGAAGAGACTCAAAAAGCAGCTATTTTAGATGCTAAAAACAGACATGATTCTGTTGGTGGTGTTTCTCGTGTTGTGATTCAAGGTGTACCTGTTGGACTTGGACAGCCTTTGTATTATAAACTTGATGGTGTTCTTGCTGATGCCATGATGGGTCTTAATGCTGTCAAAGCTGTTGAAATAGGAGATGGAGTGCTGTCTGCCCGTTCCAAAGGTTCACAAAACAATGATGCTATTCGTGCTGATGGGTTTGAAACAAATCATGCTGGTGGTATTTTGGGTGGTATCAGTAATGGTGAAGATATAGTGCTTAATGTCTATTTTAAACCTACACCTTCCATCTTTCAGGAGCAGCATACTCTAACAACACGCAATGAGGAAGTTGATTTCTCTTTAAAAGGTCGTCATGACCCATGTGTGGCTATTCGTGGTACTGTTGTATGTGAAGCATTGGCTGCACTTGTTATCGCAGATATGGTACTGTTAAATATGGGTTCTAAAATGGAAGGTGTAGTGAAATATTATAACGCATAAGCGCGTTATAATATTTAAAAATCGTCATCCTCATCATCTCCAAACTCTTTTTCTAGCTCTCGTTGATATGCTTCATCTTTCTCTTTTTGTAATTGCTCTTTTGTTAAAACAGCTTCATGAAGGAATTCACCAAAAAAAGTTTTTGATTCTGTTTTTGCAAGAAAGAGGTAAATACCGATAATAAGTCCTATTATTGTAGATGCAGCAATAATTGCCTGTAGTGGATTAAAGGTTTGTATAGGCTCTTTTTTCTTGATTTCACATGTTCCACCTGGACAGTGTTTGGGTGATCTATCAATAAGTGCTTTGTATATCATACAGCCTATACATATAGAAAAAGCGCTCTCTAGTGTCATAAGAGTAAGACAAAGAACACAGATCATTACTTTATAGAATGTAATATCCCAGTTCAGTACAAACCAGTAAAGCATAGGAAAAGATACGAGCCATCCAAGTGTCCAGGCAAAACGTTTTTGCAGTCCGCCTACATATTCAGGTTTTTGATTGCGGACAATAAATTTTCCTAAAAGCAGTGATGGGGAGTATTTTGGGCTGATAACTCTTGCTGTAAAATCGATAAATAAAAATGCCAAGTAAACCCTTGCAACAATGATATGGTTGTACCCTATACCGACAAAGATTACAATCATGCCAAGAGTTGCCAATATACCTGCTGCTGCTCTTGCTTCTCTTTCATTGATAACAGTTACATCGTATCCAGGGACTTTTTCGCCATATTCCCATAAAAAATCGTGTAAATTCAAATAAATATCCTTATGCTAGTTAGTCATTTCTTTTAAGATGTTTTCTATCATTTGTTGTGCCTCTCTAAGAGGTTTAATAGATTCTTCATCTTTAATATCAAGTGATGTTATCCAGTTCTCAACCGATAAAAAGCCCATGTGCATTGTTTGTTCATCTTTTTTCTTGTAAAGATAAAAGGAGCATGGTGCCCAAGCTCCAGCTTCTGGATGGAGTTTGCTTACAGGAAATATTACATCAAATTTACAAATGGAATATGTATGAAAAAAGTCATATTCATGATAGTTTCTATCATCAAATATCTCCTCTTGTAAATTTGTATAGTTTGGAAGTAAAAAACCCAGTGGTTCAAGTTCCCCTTCAAATTCAGCTTCAAAATCTTCTATATACTCATCAATCGATTTGTCTTCCAAATCTACATCCATTGTAAATGTTGTCTGAAGTGCTTTATCTGTTCTATGGAAATGGAGTTGTTGAAATTTTCCATTTGGAAGTGCTTTCTTGAGTGCTTTTTGAATGAGTGTTGCATAAGTTTGAAGATCTTTGTCTAACTCTGGAATATCTACTGCTCGAGACATACCATGGATGGAGAGTGTTGCAATATTGATACTATCTCCCTGTGACCAAATAGACATAGTCAGTGGTGTAAGGGCTCCAAATTGTGGATATTTTTTGACAAGCTTAAAGGTAAGATCATCGTTGGCAAACATTGCTAAATTATATATTTTATAATGTGTAGTACCAAAGCGCTTTATAAAAGGCTTATTCATATCATTATTGCCAGCAACACCGAGTCCAACTGACTCAAAAGCATCCTCTATTGTTTTTGGTGTTATGGCACCATCTGCATTAGGAGCACTAAAAACCTGTATATCTTGGATAGTATGAACAGTATTATTCTTTCTAAGAGGAATAGTTGGTTTTTGTGGCGTACAACCATTGAGAAGTATTAGCAATACTCCAAAGATATAAAGTATATTTTTCACTATTTTCCTTCTCCTAATGAGACAGTGTCCCCTATATGTATATGTGATGAACCTTGAACTACTTTTGCAAATATACCTCTGTCATCTTTTAAAAGTTTTGGTAACTTAGAGTTAATTGTCGATAGACCTTTACAAAGGGTACAGTTTTGTGTTATTTCTAAAATTGTATTGCCAATTTGTAACTGTTCACCAGCTTGGAGATGATAAGGATTGATATCTATAAGTATATTTTCTCCCAACATGCCATATTCTATATCAATCCCGTTTTCATTTGCCAATGTATAACTCTCTACGGTGGTAATAAGTATAGCACGTTGAGGATTTTTGCCATAAAACTTATCACCATCTATTCCATCAGAATCAACTGTAATTTTAGACTGTTTTTCTCGTGTTTTTTGGATATTTTTCTTTGTAATAAACAGTTTGAGTACTTTTCCTTCCATTATTTATCCATTTTTTATATTTATCTTGACTAAAAGAGAGTATTTTATAGCAAGTATATCATGGTCTGCTGTTATATTGATAAAGTTTTTAACATCATCAAAAGTGAACTGTATGTTATCAGATTTTCGTATAGTTACATCAAGATCTATTGTTTGTGCAAATACTGAGATGGAAAAAATAAAAAGTGATGAGATTAAAAATTTTAGCATATAAAAGCCTTGCGTGTTATGGAGTAGAGGAAAGGGAGTAAAACTCCCTTAGGAGTGGTAAGTCAAGTAATAATTACTTGATTTTACCTTTACCTTTGTAGGTTTTACCTTTTCTATCAACTGCAACCATTTCAACTTTGTCACCTTTTGCACCAATACCTTTGAATGCAAATTTGAAGATAGGGTTTTTAGAAAGAAACTGAGAAGTTGACATATCAAAAACAGTCTCACCATTTACAGTTGCAGAGATATGAGTAATGAAGTTAGCATTTTCTCTATCTCCAGTTTTTTTCTCTGCCATATTATATGTCATCATTGCATGTTTAGCCATAGCTTTAACATTAACTACACCGTTTTTTAATTTTGCTTTTACTTTGATACCAGCCATTTATTATTCCTTATATTTTTTCTGTAATTTTTTCGTTGAAAAAGGGATTAACCTTCACATCCACCAAGAGCAACATCTAAAGTTTTCTTAGCAGCATAAAGCTTACCATCATTACCTTGAGCTACGATAGTGATTGTTCCAGATTTAGCCATTTTGATTTTAACAGAGTATTTGTTAACACTGTATTTGTTTGTTTCAACAACTAAAACAGCAGCTTCAGGGTTAGCATCTTGGAAAACTGCGATAGTTTTAACATCTTTATCAGTTGAGAAATTAACAGGGATAGCACCACCATTACTTGCAACATCAGGAGCTTTTAACTTAATACCTTCCATTACTAAGTTGTTAGAACCATACATTGCTTTGATTGCATCATCAACAGTATGAGCAGTCCATACTGTAGGTTTAGATTTTCTAAAGTCTTCTGCTTTTACACTAGCAGGTACAGCAGCTAAAGCTACAGCACCTAATGTCATACTTAAAAATTTTCTTCTTTCCATTTGTTTATCCTTCTTTTGAAATTTATTTGCTTTGGTTGACTATGTAGTCAACAACTGTTTTAAACTGTTCTTTTGTCAGTGAAGAACCACCCATTGGAGGCATTCCTGTATCAGTTCCCTCTATACCGTTTTTATAAACAGTATCGATACCTCGAGCTAAAATACTTGACCATCCAGCTTTGTCACCTGGTGCTGGAGCAGCACCAGTATCATGACACATGGCACAGTTGTCAGCATATGCTTTCTTAGCATCAAAGTTAGTCTCTTTTTTCTCTACTGGAAGATCTCTTACCGCAGAAAGTGGTGGATGGAAATCACTGATTCCAGCACCTTGAATATAGACAACTTTTGCAGTTGGTTCTTGACAGTTTGTCATACAACGCTCAGATGGTTTTACTTTTTGTGCTCCAAAGTTATCTGGGTTTGCAAAGTATTTACGAACATTTTCTGGACCGTTTGGACCATCAATTTTTGGTTCAAAAGCATCAACGTTTGGCATTTTGATTTTTAAGAATTTTTCACGATTAAGTACATACTCATCATCAACTTCTTGTCCATCAATCTCCATCTCATTGACATTTAAGATATAAGCTACTAGTGCATATACTTCATCATCAGTTAATGAGTCAGTTAATGGATGCGGCATAGCATCTTTGATATACCACCATAATGTACTTGCTTGTGGCCAGTATGTACCAAAAACACGTACAGGACCATCAGTGTCTGGTTTAATTCTTTGGTATGTTAATGACTCATGTAACTCTTGGGCATTTCCTTTAGAGAGTGCTGGATATCCACCGCCACCTGAACCAAAGTCTCCGTGACACATTACACATTGAGCTTCGTAAATCTCTTCACCCTCTTCAACAGAACCTTCACCCTCTGGCAAACCTGTTCCATCAGGCATTATATCAGAGTTCCACTCTTCATATTCTGCATGTGTTGGAGCACGTCCATTGTTAATCTTTACACCTTGAAACTGTGTATTGACATAGTATGGACCAGTTTTGCCATCAACTACAGGGTAGCTTACACCACCATCAATCGATGCTTTTACAGGAGCAGCACTTTGAGTTGGTGCAGCGCTTTCCATACATGCACTAAGTCCTAAAGACAGAGCAGTAGCAGCAGAGATTGAGATTAATAATTTTTTATTTAATTTAAACATTATTATGCCTTCCCTTCGATAACTAACTCACCGTTTGGTTTACGGTCCAATTGTGAACGAACTTCCACATGAGTTACTTTACCATCTTTTTCAACTTTCCATGTTTCAACCGCATTTCTGTGATAAACAGCTTCAACACCAACTTTTAAAATCTCTTGATCCACTGTTGGTTGGATATAACCAGCATCATCCATAGCGCGAGAAGTAAGAAGAAGCTCTTGACCTTTCTTGTATGTATGCATATAGCTCCAACGAGTCCAACATTTAGGAAGTACCAGACCTTTGAGTTGTGCTTCAACATAGTTCTTACCACCGTCAAATGAGATGTCAACACCAGTGATTGTACCCATACCAGACCATGCAAGACCTTCGATCTCTACAATATCACCATCTTCTAAATCTGACCAGTCGATTTCTGGAGATGGAGAAGTTACTGTTGAGTTTACTTCATTAGCATAGAAATGTTGAATAGCTTTTCCAGTTGGTTTAAGTACTGTATATTTAGAAGTTTCCTCTTTACAATACCATGGCTCGCTTGCAAAGTCTAAACGGCGTAGCCATTTAACACATAGGTTACCTTCCCAACCTGGAACAAGTAAACGTACAGGATATCCTTGTTCTGGACGTAATGCTTCACCATTTTGACCCCAAACAATCATCGCATCATCAAGAACTTTTTCTATTGGAAGAGTTCTTCCCATCTTAGAAGAGTCTCCACCTTCAGCAAGCATCCATCTAGCTTCTGGTTTTAGACCTAAATCTTCCAAAATAGTTTTTATATATACACCCGTCCATTCAGCACAAGACATAAAACCTTTTGCGAACTGTAAAGAGTTATATTGTGGACCTCTCCACTCTTGACCACCATTTGCAGGACATTCAATGAAGTGTGTACGAGTTACACTTGGATAGCGCTTGAGTTGTTTCATCGTTAAAACGATAGGTTTCTCAACTAGCCCTGTAATCATTAGTCTGTGCTCATTTGGATCAATATGTGCAACACCACCATGAGAACGGCTAAAGAAAAGTCCATTTGGAGTGATGATACCACTTGATTCTTGGATAGGAGTTACAGTGATAGAAGCTCTAAAGTTACCTGAAGCAAGAAGTTTTGTATATCTCCTTGTAACGTTATGCTCATATTTTGAAGGCATACCATATAGATTTTTAGTGACTGGGTCACCCCATTTTGTTCCCCACTCTTGAGGCTCTAGTATAGCAGGATCGCCTTTTTCTTCAGATGCAAGCGCAGCCGTTGATGCAAGAGCACCAACAGACAGAGCAGCTGTTTTTCTGAAAAAGTCTCTTCTGTCAATACTATTGCTCTTAGTATCGTTAGATACAGAGTCTAAGTCTTGTTGAGATTTTTTAATATCCACAATCTTCTCCTTTGTTAGGTTGTTGTTTATTATATGTTCAATATTTCACTCTGTTTAGACAATACAAAGAGTTTACATTTGTATTATGCCACACTATGCTTAACTTGAAATATACAGCAACTAGTATTATACTAGAAAGTGAGATAAAAATGTGATGGAAAGCCCCTAAATAAGGGGAGTAGTTACCAATTGAAACATTATAATAAATATAACCATTAGTTATATATTTAAAAGTAATTTTTATAATAATTTAAGATTATTTTATTGTAAAAAATTATTTTTCTACAATACCCAATAATATATATTTATCTTCTGTTTCATCCATTAAAAATGGAATGAGAAAACCTTGATGTTCAATATCTCTGATATTTTCATCATTAAAATAGATAGATTTTTTATATTTTTTTGCTTTTGTCGGCATATTGATAATAATCGTATCTAGGTACATTTTAAAATTTTTAGTTGCCGCTATATCTTTTTGTGCAAACCCTTCTAAAATATTTTTGAGTTGCTCTTGGAATGTATCAGTTGCCAAAATGATCATTTGTCAACCTTTTGTTTAAGCCATAAATCAAGTTCCTGCATAAGTGTGTAGAACTCTTTTAATGGTTTTTTGTTTTCTTTATACTGTTGTAGTGCTTTCTTCATCTTTTCTTTGGCAATTTCATTTACTTGAACATTCATAGTATTTACACTCTATTCATTGTTATCATCATGTGGAGTGTTACCATAAATAGTATCCACCTCTTCACTGATAGAGTCAATTGTGTCAAGAGCATCTTCATACGCTTCAACTTGAGCATCACACTCCTCTTCCTTTTGGGCAGTTGCTGCTGCTTCTTTTAAAGTGTCTTCTATCATATAGGCTTTAAATGGCATACCGTAGTTGTAAACAATCTCTCCGCCATCTTTACCTTGAAGAAATGTTGTTGCCGTTACACCAAGAAGAAGAACTACTGCCAAGGCTTCAAGAGCAAATTTTTTCATTCTGCAGCCGATGATTTTAAGTATTGCAATAATTCCCATAGCAATGGCAAGATAAAGTCCTAACTCTTTGTGCTCCAATAGTTCATGTTTGCCAGCCTCACTTAAATATTCATATATTTGTGGACCAGCCTGATTTCCTGTGTACCAGACACCAATCATTGCAATCGCTGCAATTAATGTAAGTCGTGAAGAGATCTTTGACATAGATTCTGTTTTTATAACAAGATATACAACTCCAAATGTCGCAGCAACAAGAGGTAATACCATTGCAAAATGAACACTTGCTGGGTGTAACATCATAGTAAATCCTTTAATTTTTATCACCAATTATAATACAAAACAGATTGCTTAATTTAATTTAAGTATAATAATACTTTATTTTAAGAACTTTTTTAGTTTCCTTTTTTATCCATGACATCTTTTGCTGATTTTAATGCACTCCCTAGAGCTTCTTTAGCAACTTCAAGTGCTTGGATTCCCATCCTTTTGGCTTCTTGTGCTTTATCTGATTTTAATGCAAAGTTTGCTTTTTTTGCTGCAAGTTTCGCGAAGTGTGAAAATCTTTCTTTGATTATGTCTGCTGTTTCTTTTGATATCAATATAAGCTCTTCTAAATCATAACGCATCTCTTTATTGAGATCCATCAAGATTGTTCTGATTGTTTGAGAACTTTCAGATGCTTGAACAATGATAACTTGAGAGAAGAGTGTATCTGTTTGGTTAAGATCTTCTATAATAGTGTCATAATCTTCAATGAGGATATGTTTTGCTTCTACAGGCATGAAGGCAATCCGTTTTTTAAATCTGTCTATAGATTTGATAAGACCACTTCTCATCCCTTTGAGAGTTGATTGAAGAATATCCTGTGCTCTGTTTGGTGATGCTTCTGCAACATCAATAGCAGTTGCAAGGATTGTAGAGAGAATTTTTCTAACACGTATAGTATTAAGAGAACCTTCTTTAATAGCTTCATAAGTAATCTCTTTAATAACTTCAGAAGTGTATTCCAGTATATCACCATCAGTGTCTTTTTCCAAAGCGGTGATGATTGCTGATTCTACCATCTCACTTAGGATGTCGTAGAGGTCAATCGATTGAAGTTTAAGTTGATGCAGTTTAATGAGTGTCTGGCTTTGTGGTGCGACTTTTTCTTCTAATACATGAAACACCTCATATTTGATATCTTGAAGTGCTTCAGATTTTTTTTCCAGTTCCCTTTCAATAGCTTCTTTCTTTGCTAAGAGCTCATCCACCTCTTTTGTGAGTTTTTTAGTTTCCTCTTCTATAAAAGTGGTAGTGACCTCTTTGAGCTCTTGTTCTGGTAGTTTTTCAAGATCTATCTCTGCTTTTTCCAAAGCTGTAATGACTCTTTTTTTTGTACTTTTTATTCTTCTGTTATATACTTCTTGAATACGTTGGCTAAGTGTTTGCATTGTGGACTCCTACAGTACCATTTTGATATCTTGATGTTTTTTAAGAGCATCATAGATAAATTGTCTGTCATCTTCATTATGTACTAACATATCAAGATTCATACTTACATACTTTCCTGTTTTTGAACTATTGGAATGGGAAAGTTTGTGTGTTCTCTCCTCTACTACATCCTTGACAGCTTTTTCAAGAGCCTCTTTCTCACTTGCGATAACCTTGTAACACCAGTTACACGGATATTCAAGTTCAAGTTTTTTACCATCAAGTTTATCGTTTAAAGTCTCCACTTTTACCTCCTGATTTAGATTCGAGTTGTACATTACGTATAACCATCGCCTTATCAATCGCTTTGACCATATCGTAAATAGTCAGCAACCCAACACTCACACCTGTAAGGGCTTCCATCTCAACACCAGTTTGCCCTGTAAGTTTTGCTGTGACAGTGAGTTGAAATCCTGGTAAATCAGGAAGTTCTGCCACATCACAGTTAATACCACTTAAATTAAGTGGATGACACATCGGTATAAGGTTACTTGTTTGTTTTGTTCCCATAATTGCTGCAATCACTGCTGTTTGCAATACAGGACCTTTTTTTGTCTTCTCACTGACAATAGCATCATAAGCATCTGGGCTCATCTCAATGATACCGCTTGCAACCGCAACGCGCGTTGTATTGTTTTTTTCGCTTACATCGACCATTTTAGGTCTTTGGTTTTCATCCAAGTGTGTTAAGTTTGCCATAAATATACTCTTTTTGAGATTATTATATCATAAATTTTTTTGCTTTTTGAGACTTGTGTAGCATAAGAGAAAGAAGTAAGAGGAGTTCCCAAAAGGCGTAAAAGCCTTTTTATGGGAAGTTTATTGATTGTTTTTTTCTTGAAGTATCGCTTCTATACGTCTGTTTTGTGCGCGACCTTGGGCTGTGTTATTTGATGCTACAGGATTATCCTCACCTTTGCCAATAGCTGTAATGGAATCTGCATCGACACCCTCTTCAATAAGGAGATCTTTGACACGATTTGCTCTTCGTTGTGAGAGTTTGAGGTTATTTGCTCTTGTACCAACATTATCTGTATGTCCAACAATTGTGACATTGTAAAGTGGAACAGATTTTAAGAAATTGGCAAACTCTTCAATCTTTGGTAAAGAGTTTACATCAATTTGAGATGAACCAGTTTTAAAGTTAATATGGAGATTACGTGTTGTAAAACATCCATTTTTGTCCACTTTTTTAACCTCTTGAGGTGTATTTGGACATAAATCTTTTGAATCAACAACACCATCTCCATCACTGTCAGGCTCACATCCTGTTGCATCAACTTTTATACCCTCTGGTGTATGCGGACAGAGATCATCAACATCTAAAATACCATCGTTATCACTATCGAGTGAACATCCATGCTTATCTACATCTTCTCCATATGGAGTCTGAGGACAATCATCTTTTGAATTAACCACTCCATCTTTATCTGAATCAAGTTCACAACCTTCATTGTCAACATCAGCACCATATGGAGTATTTGGACATTTGTCTTTATAATTTGTAACACCGTCGTTATCATCATCAAGTGCACATCCTTGTTCATCAACACTGACCCCCATTGGAGTATTTGGGCACAGGTCATTATCGTTAATAACACCATCTTGGTCATCATCTTGGGGTGCAAGTTCCTGTGTTGGTTGAAGTTCTCTTTTGTATATACGTTGGTCTATGGCAAAAGTGATTCCTAAAAGGATATGCAGGTTATTGTCGTAACGATTTTTATTATTTTTAAGGAGATAAAGAGCTTCTGCTTTTAATGCAACAGATGGCAGGAGAAAAAACTTTAAACTGACTCCTGTATCTGCATAAATACTGTTATGGTTTCCTGAGTTAGAAGGGTTTGAAAAGTTTTCATACCCCAAACCTAGTTTGATACTAGGAACAATAACTTCAGAAAAATCCAAATCGTAAACACCATTAAGAGCTATACGCGTGATATCTGTAGAAGTACCAGAGAGCGAGGTAGGTGCATCGTAGTCAGTAGATGCTTGAAAAAATGAGAGTTCAGGTTTAATAGCTGGAGATATATTGTTCCACTGTATCTCTGCTCCATAGGAAAGATAGTTATCAACATTGATATTTCCCTCCGCTAGATTATAGCCTATCATAGGAGTAATTTCATAGTTATATCTATGTTCGGCTGTTGCAATTGTGCTTATAAGTAAAAGAGACAGAAGAAGTTTTTTCATGGTAGATACCTTTTGGTAAGTTTTAGAGTCTAAAAGCTAATTATAAAAAAATTTAGTGAGTTTTTAGGGCAAATCTCTTTTATTATAACAAAGTGTTTACAAGTTTGAGTGCTTCTTGGTATTCATGTGGATAATTTAGATTTAAAAAGGGTTGTTTGTCATTAAAGAAAACAAATTTTGTATTTACTTTATAAAGTGTTTTTGTAAGTTTATGGGTATCGCTTTGGAGCATATTGTAAAAATAAGGAAGCATACTTCTGTGATAGATACCACATAATGGCTGTACACCATCTTCTGTTTTGGCGATGGTTGCATCATAGGAGTTCTTATCTTCTACAAATAGTTGTTTTATCTCCTTTTGTGTGACAAAGGGAGAATCAACACTTATGATAAAGAGTTTTTCCATAGAGAGTGTTTCAAAAATAGATACAAATCCAACAGTAGGAGCAAAAACATTATAAGTGGGTTTATCCTCAATAAAATGTGCATCGAAATCAAATTTGGATTTCTCTTTACAAGAGATATAAACTTTTGAAAAAATTTTGGAGAGTCTTGCGTGTTGATATTCTACAAGTGTTGGATAGGAGCCAAATGGAAGAAGAGATTTATCCTCTTCCATTCTAGAACTTTTACCACCCGCAAAGATGACACAAGGAATTTGTATCATATAGGTGTTAATGTCTGATAAGTTCTGCTTCTATACGTCTGTTTTGTGCACGACCTTCAGCAGTATCATTGCTTGCAACAGGGTTTGCTTCACCTCTACCTTCAGCTGTAAGCTGAGCAGGATTAACACCACTTGCAATTAACATTCTTTTTACTTCATTAGCTCTTTTCTCTGAAAGTTTTTGGTTGTATGCTGCACTTCCCATACTGTCAGTGTAACCTACAATTTTCGCACTGTAGTTTGTATGATCTTTAAGGAATTTCGCATATTTATAAACATTCTCAAAAGACTCTTTTTTCACTTTGTAAGAGTTGTTTTCGAAATTGATATGTAAATCGATAGTTGCAGGACAACCATCACTGTTTACAGCTTCTCCAAGTGGAGTATTTGGACAGATGTCATTTGCATTTAAAACACCATCATGATCCATATCTATATCACAACCATTTGCATCAACTTTTGTTCCAGCTGGTGTGTTTGGACATTGATCCATCTTGTCTGCTACACCATCATTGTCTGCATCAAATGCAAGTTTACATCCCTGTGCATCAACTTTTGTTCCAGCAGGTGTATTTGGACATTTATCTGCATTGTTTAAAACACCATCATGGTCACTGTCTTGAGGAAGTGCACATCCTAAAGCATCTACTGGAGTATTTGCAGGTGTATCGATACAGCTGTCTTTTGAATTTAAAACACCATCGTTGTCATCATCACCGTCAACAACAGTAGCAACTACTACTTCTTTTTTAGGTGCAGCTTTTTGTGCAGTAGCACCAAAAGAGTATGTCAGACCAACAAGAGCCATTAAGTTACTGTCTGCATTTCCTGCATGTTCATGACCAATTTTTGCCATATAGATAGCTTCTGCTTTGAATGCCAACTGTTTTGTAAATGGTACTTTTAAACCAGCACCAGCATCTAAAAAGAAACCATCTTCATTGCCGTATCTCTCAGTTGATATTTTTTCAAGACCAGCACCAAGTTTTGCAAATGGTATCATGCTATCTATCGCATCAAAAGTATAAACACCGTTGAATGCACCACGTGTAACCTTCGTATCCCCAGTTGTTTCATAGTCTGCTTTTGGTGCAAAATAGATAGAAAACTCAGGTGCTATTTTGGAGTCAGAATTGATTTGAAGTTCAAGACCACCCGTGAAATATCCATTATGTTTCATATTGAGATTGCCTTCTGCTATGTTGTAACCAATCATAGGAGAAAGTTCATATTTGTAATCTTGTGCCATTGTAGCACTTGCTACTAACAGTGCTGCGCTAAGAAGAATTTTTTTCATATTACTTAACCTTTATAGAGTAAAATTTTTGTAATTATAGGAGAAAAAAGTGAGCTTTTAGAGTTTTATATCTCTTGGATCACTAATGAAACCTGTAATTGCTGAGTATGCCGCGACAGCAGAATTTGCAAGGTAAACTTTTGATGAACGGCTTCCCATACGACCAACAAAGTTTCTGTTTGTTGTAGAGATTGCCACTTCATTGTCACCTAAGATTCCCATATAACCACCAAGACAAGCACCACATGTAGGGTTGCTGACAACACCACCAGCATCTACGATGATGTCGATGTAACCTAAGTGGTTTGCTTCACGTAAGATTTTTTGTGTACCTGGTGTAACAATAAGGCGAACATCTGGATGTACTTTTTGCCCTTTTAAAATTTCAGCAGCAACTTTTAAGTCTGCTAAGCGACCATTGGTACAACTTCCGATAAATGCTTGATCTACCTTGATTTTGTCCGCAACTGCTTGATTGATTGAGTGACCGTTTGATGGCAAAAATGGGTATGCAATTACAGGATCAAGGTTTGCAACATCAATTTCAAGAACTTGAACATAAGAAGCATCCTCATCTGAAAAATGCTCTTTTGGTTCTCGTGCTAAATCTTTGTCTGCTAAAAATTCACGAGTGATATCATCAACAGCAACGATACCACTTTTTGCACCTGCTTCGATAGCCATATTACACATAGAAAATCTGTCATCCATTGTTAAGTGCTCTATAGTGCTTCCTGTAAACTCTAAAGTTTTATATAAAGCACCATCCACACCAATCATACGGATGATCTCCAAGATGATATCTTTTCCTGTTGTGTATTTTCCAGGTTTTCCTGAGAGAACCACTTTGATAGATTCAGGAACTTTAAACCAGTTGCCTCCTGTAATCATGGCAAAAGCAAGATCAGTTGAACCCATTCCAGTTGAGAATGCGCCAAGTGCACCATGGGTACATGTATGAGAATCAGCTCCGATGATAACATCACCAGGAACAACAAGCCCTTTTTCTGGTAAAAGAGCATGCTCAATTCCCATATCTTTTTCATCAAAGAAATTTTTTAAGTTGTGTTTTTTTGCAAAGTCACGGCTGATACGTGCCTGATTTGCTGATGCAATATCTTTTGCAGGGATAAAGTGGTCTAAAACGATAGAGAATCCATCTGGATTAGCAAGTTTTGTAGCACCGCTTTCTTCAAATGCTTTGATTGAGATAGGGGTTGTAATATCGTTACCAATAACCATATCGATTGGTGAACGGACAATCTCACCAGCATATACCTTGCGACCGACATGCTCGGAAAATATTTTTTCTGTAATAGTTTGACCCATAATGATGAACCTTTAAAATATAATTAGTGGCGCGATTATACCATAAGAGGTTTAAAATGAGTTTTTTAGATGGTGTGTTTAAGCGCTTTTTTTGTAAATTCTGGAGAACAAAAAAAGATAGCAACGAAAATAGGGTTGAGCTTTACTGTGTCATTTTCAAAATCAACCGTATCAAAAACACCAAAACTAAAACCGTTTCCATCGTTTGGATTTTGGGGTGTAGTTACAAACTCGATGGGGGAGAGTGTTTTTACCATATTGATAATATTTTTCTTTTTTTTACTGTTTGGTTCTTCTAAAATATTAAAATCTTTCTCTTGAGCATCTTTATGTGCTACTAAAATATACTCCAAAAGATCAACTTTATCTTTAAAAATCACTTTATTCCACTTTATAATAGAGTTGTTAGAAGCTATTTTGGTCTCTTTGATCATAAGTGGATGAGGTTTTTTTGAGCGTATCGCTTCTATAAGAGAAAGTAAAAAATTAACTCCACCGAGTTCTTTTGCTGCTTTTTGCATAAAGAGGTGAAGTAGTTCTTGTGTCTCTGGGCTTTGGTTGTTAAAATTACACATAATTTATATCCTTTGATGCAATTATAACTGTTTTCATCCTTAAAGCAAATATAAAATCAGTTTTGCTTAAGCTAATCATAATGTCAAAGCTATTATTATGTCAATACTAAAAAGAGGACAAAATTTGTCTCATTTAAAAATTTAACCCAATTTAAGAGGTAAATATGCAAGTTTATTTAGATAACAATGCAACAACGATGTGTGATCCACAAGTTGTTGAAGTGATGCAACCATTTTTTACAGAACTTTACGGAAATCCGAGTTCATTACACAAGTTTGGTACAGCGACACATCCATACTTAAGAAAAGCAATCGATCAAATGTATATAGCACTGAATGCAAGTGATGATGATGATATTATTTTCACATCTTGTGCAACTGAATCAAATAACTGGGTATTAAAATCAGTATTTAATGATTTAATTGTTGGTGGAGATAAAGATCATATCATCACTACAGAAGTGGAACACCCTTCGGTACTTTCTACTTGTAGATGGTTGGAAGAGCAGGGTGTAAAAGTAACATACCTTCCTGTAAATGAAGAGGGTATCGTTGAACCGCACGTTGTAAAAAGCTTTATCACAAACAAAACAGCACTTGTTTCTGTCATGTGGGCTAGTAATGAAACAGGGATGATTTTCCCTATTAAAGAGATTGGTGAAATTTGTAAGTCAAACGGTGTACTTTTTCACTCTGATGGTGTTCAGGCTGTTGGTAAGATTCCAGTTGACTTGCAAGATGTGCATGTTGATTTTGTTTCGATGTCAGCACACAAGTTCCATGGTCCAAAAGGGATAGGCGCACTTTATATTAAAAACTCACAAGCACTTTCTCCACTACTTCATGGTGGTGAGCAGATGGGTCACAGACGTAGTGGTACTTTAAATGTTCCATATATTGTTGGTATGGGTAAAGCTATCGAGCTTGCTACTACAAATATTGAAGAGAAGATGGCAAGTATCCGTGCAAAACGTGACAGACTTGAAGATGCACTTTTAGAGATGATTCCAGATACTTTTGTTGTAGGTAATCGTGATAACCGTACACCAAATACTATCCTTATCTCAATCCGCGGGGTTGAAGGTGAAGGGATGTTATGGGATCTTAATAATGCACAAATCGGTGCATCAACAGGAAGCGCATGTGCGAGTGAAGACCTAGAGGCAAATACAGTTATGCTTGCAATTGGTGCAGATAATGAACTGGCACATACAGGGATTCGTCTTTCACTTTCCCGTTTTACAACAGATGAAGAGATTGACTATACTATTGAACATTTCAAAAAAGCGGTTGAGCGTTTACGTGCAATTTCTAGTTCATTTGCAAAAGTACAACCAACTCCAGGTGGAGAAGCTGGTGAATGCCACATTCCACACCATATGGCTCACTAAAATAACAGAAAAAAGATAAAGGAATATATCAAGATGGCAAAAGATGATTTATTAGGCGCATCACTTTGGGATGCGTACTCAAATAAAGTAACAACTTTAATGAATAACCCAAGATACCAAGGGGAGATTACTCCAGAAGAGGCAGAAGCTCATGGCAACAAGCTTATTGTTGCTGACTTTGGTGCTGAGAGCTGTGGAGATGCAGTTCGTTTGTACTGGGAGATTGATCCAAAAACAGATAAAATTGTAAATGCTCGTTTTAAATCTTTTGGTTGTGGTACTGCTATTGCAAGTTCTGATGTTATGACGGAACTTTGTATCGGCAAAACTGTCCAAGAAGCAGTAAAGATAACAAATATCGATGTTGAAAAAGCATTGCGTGATGATCCAGATACTCCTGCAGTTCCACCACAAAAGATGCACTGTTCAGTTATGGCATACGATGTTATCAAAAAAGCAGCTTCATTATACTTGGGTGTTGATGAAGAGAGTTTTGAAGATGAGATTATCGTATGTGAGTGTGCTCGTGTATCACTCAACACTATTAAAGAGGTTATCAAGTTAAATGACCTTAAAACTGTTGAAGAGATTACAGATTATACAAAAGCTGGTGGTTTTTGTAAATCTTGTATCAAACCAGGTGGACATGAAGATAGAGAATGGTACCTTGTTGATATTCTAGAACAGACTCGCAAAGAGATGGATGAAGAGAAGATGAAAAAAGCAGCAGATGCTCAAGCAACTGGTGATGTTCCGTTTGAAGAGATGACACTTGTACAACAAATCAAAGCAGTAGATGCTATCATTGATGAAAATGTTCGTCAATTCTTGATTATGGATGGTGGAGATATGGAGATTATAGATATTAAAAAATCTGATGATTACATCGATATCTATATCCGTTATCTTGGTGCATGTAATGGTTGTGCTTCAAGTGCAACAGGAACACTTTATGCAATTGAGAGTACTTTAAAAGAGAAACTTTCTAAAAAAATTAGAGTTTTACCTATCTAAATTTTCTTTTATACTTGACACCCTTGGGGGTGTAAGTATATACTTCTCTTATGGAAACTTCATACAAACATCTTTACGAAACAATTACTGAGTCTTTGGTGCAAAAGGGTTATGCTGTTATAGAGAATGCTCTTTCTCCTAGTACAATACAACGTTTAGCCCAACACGCAACCTCTTTGCAAAATTATAAAGAAGCAGGTATCTCTGCAAACACGCAGCTTCATATCGATAAAAATCGTCGTCGTGATAAAATTCATTGGTTAGAGGATGATAATGCAGTAGAAAAAAGTTTTTTAGAGTTTGCAGAAGGTTTACGTTTGTATCTAAACCGTTCCCTTTTTTTAGGATTACATTATTATGAAGCACATTTTGCAAAATATGAAGTGGGTGATTTTTACGAAAAACATCTTGATGCTTTTAAAAACTCCAAAAACAGAGTTGTTACAACTGTATACTATCTCAATGATACTTGGCAACAGAGTGATGGTGGTGAGCTTGTTATTTATGACAAAAACGATACAGTTTTGGAAAAACTGCTTCCAACACGCAACACTTTAGTAGTTTTTTTAAGTGAAGAGTTTCCTCATGAAGTTTTGCCTGCAAATAAAACACGTCACTCCATAGCTGGATGGTTTCGGATAGATAAGGTATGAGAGAGTGTGATGGTGTAGATATTGGTGCAACTTTGTTTGTGCCCGCTTCCCATAAAAATCTTCATACTATTCTTAGGAGAGAAAAGTATAAAGAACTCAAGAGCATAGTGATCGATTTTGAAGATGGTCTTGAAGTATCTGCTCTTGAGAGTGCTTTGGAGGATTTACAACAACATCTTGGTTCTATAACAAACATATCACCACTTGTTTTTTTACGCCCAAAAAATCCCGATATGCTTTTAAGGCTTCTGCAACTGCAAAAAATAGAACAACTCGATGGCTTCGTATTGCCAAAGTTTTCTCTTAACAATGCAGATGCGTATTTACAACTGCTTGCAAAAACAGACTTTAAAATTATGCCTTCTATTGAAGGAGAGGAACTCTTTAGCAACACGCAACTCCAAAAGCTTAAAGATATATTGCTAACAGCTAAAACTAACATTGTGTTAGTTCGTTTTGGGCTTGAAGATATGCTCAAAGTTCTGAATATGCGTAGAAAATGTGAAGAGTCAGTTTTTGATTTTGCAGTTACCCATTATGTACTGGGAAATTTTTTAGCAACGATGAAAAGTGCGGGGTTTATGGTGAGTGGTGGTGTGTATCCTTGTTTTGAGGATAAAAATGGCTTTATAAAGGATGTTGAGAGGGATTTAAAAGAGGGTCTTTTTGGAAAGACTATTATCCATCCCAATCAGATAGAGTTGGCAAATAAGCTTTATAGAGTAACACACAAAGAGTATGAAAGAGCAAAAGAGATAGTTGAAGCACAAAGTGCAGTGTTTTCCCAAGATGGAATGATGGCAGAAAAAAATACGATGCTGCCTTATTCTCAGTACATCCTAAAGCGTGCCAAAGTATATGGTATTTGCTAAAAATATGCAGACATACTGCAGAAAGTTAATGGTAAAAAATGACAAAATATAGAAAAGTTCCGCTAAGTCTAGAGATGACACAGCATTTAGAGTTTATTGGTTATGGGAAAATGACTCCTATTCAAGAGGCTGTTTTGCCATTGGTACTTGAAGGTGGTGATGTAATCGCCCAGGCAAAAACTGGAAGTGGCAAAACAGCTGCGTTTGGTATAGGACTGCTTGAGAATCTCAATGTGAAAAAGTTTCGTATTCAGTCTCTTGTTTTATGTCCAACACGTGAACTTGCACATCAAGTGGCAACAGAACTTCGTCTTATTGCAAAATTTAAACATAATATTAAAATTTTGATGTTGTGTGGTGGGGAGTCTTTTGGTAAACAATGTAATAGCCTTTTTCATGAAGCACATATTGTAGTGGGTACTCCAGGACGTGTCCTTAAACATCTGAACAAAGGTACACTCTCTCTAGAACATCTCCAAACAATTGTTTTAGATGAAGCAGACAGAATGTTGGATATGGGATTTATTGAGGAGGTACAAACTGCTCTTTCCTTCGCTCCAGATAAGAGGCAGACACTTTTGTTTTCTGCAACTTATAATGATGAGATTATGGCAATAAGTCAAAAAATTCAAAATAATCCTTTTCAAATTACAACGAAAGAAGAAGAGGTCGCTAATGAGATAGAAGAAATATTTACTATATGTGAAGATAAAGAGCAGACTCTTTTAGGTGTTTTGAGTAGTTATAATCCAAAAAACTGTATTGTTTTTGTCAATACAAAACTTCAAGCAGATCAGCTTGCACAAACATTGCAAAAAAGAGATGTTGATGCTTTGGCTCTTCATGGTGATTTAGAACAGTATGACAGAAATGACGTACTTGTGCAGTTTAGCAATGGCTCATGTCGTGTGCTGATTGCAACTGATGTTGCTTCGCGAGGGATAGACATAAAAGAACTTTCTATGGTTGTGAACTTTGATATGCCAAATACAAAAGAGATTTATACTCATAGAATAGGAAGGACAGGACGTGCAGGAGCAGAAGGGATAGCTCTAACACTTGTAGAATCGAAAGAGGAGTTTCAAGAGTATGAGGATCGTAATGTTGTCCTTAAAGCTGATGAGGCTTTTGTGATAAGAGAAGATTTGAAGATGCAGCCAGAATATGTCACTTTGGTTATAGAGGGTGGAAAGAAAGATAAGTTGCGTGCTGGGGATATTTTAGGTGCTTTAACAAAAGATGCAACTCTTCAAGGTAGTGATGTGGGTAAAATTAACATATATGAAAAGCAGTCTTATGTGGCTATCGCACACAACCAAATAGATATAGCATATCAAAAGCTTCAAAGTTCAAAAATAAAAGCAAAAAGATTCTCTGTATGGATTTTGTCATAAATTAATTTATTTCTTTGTGCTATAATTTATCAATAACAATTTTTAATGGAAAATATATATGCAAGAGATATATGAAAAGCTTGGACTTTTCTATCTGGGTACAAAGAGTGACAATAATGGCTTAGTGCTCTACAAATCAAAAGATTTGACAACACACGCTATGATTATAGGGATGACAGGCTCTGGAAAAACGGGGCTTGGTATTGATCTTTTAGAAGAAGCAGCTATTGATAATATTCCCTCACTTGTTATTGATCCAAAAGGCGATATGGGGAATCTTTGTCTTGCTTTTGAAAATCTCTCGGCTGAAGAGTTTGCTCCGTGGGTTGAATCCAATAAAGATCCTGTTGCAGTTGCAACGATGTGGCGTGAGGGTTTACGGGCAAGTTATCAGGACCTTTCTCGGGTAAAAAAATTTGCAGCTGTTGAAAAAACAATCTATACACCAGGCAGTTCTGCAGGAGTGGGTGTTAATATTTTAGGTAGTTTTGAAGCTCCTAGTGCTGAGGTTTTAGATGATAGTGATACTTTGACTTCATTGATAAATACGACGGTTTCATCTTTGCTTGCTCTGTTGGATATTGATGCGGATCCTTTGAGTTCAAAAGAGCATCTGCTTCTTTCAAATATCTTCTATCACTATTATATGAAAGGGGAGTCTCTCTCTATTGAAGCACTTATAGGCTATATTGCTTCACCGCCTTTTGAGAAGGTTGGAATTATATCGCTAAAACAGTTTTATCCGCAAAAAGAGAGAATGAAACTTGCTATGGCGCTTAACGGTGTTATCTCTTCGATCTCTTTTTCTTCATGGATAGAGGGTGAAGCACTGGATATTCAAAAGATGCTCTATGATGAAGAGGGCAAGGCAAAGATCGCTATTTTTAATATAGCTCATCTTAATGATACACAGCGAATGTTTTTTGTTACACTGCTGCTCAATGCTTATATCAGTTGGATGAGAAAACAAAGAGGTACATCTTCGCTAAAAAGTATTCTCTATATGGATGAGATTTTTGGTTTTTTCCCACCTTCACAAAATCCTCCTTCAAAAAAACCGATGATGTTACTGCTTAAAC
>Ga0256837_1000232_pt1 | contig 50207 bp, 53 predicted proteins | sample 4562384metaG_FD_185976 | JGI IMG/M metagenome (GOLD analysis project Ga0256837, IMG submission 185976) | Hydrothermal vent microbial communities from Guaymas Basin, Mexico - 4561-384 | ecosystem: Environmental > Aquatic > Marine > Hydrothermal vents | place: Mexico: Guaymas Basin | collected... | reverse complement strand
GATAATCCAATAAAATTAATTGCTTCAATTGTTGGACCCATTTGAATACTAGCATCCGATAAAAAACAATAGGTTTTTTTATTATTGCCAATAGATAATCCAGAAGCAATACCTAAAGAATTACCAAGAGTATCTTCGGTATAATCTACAAAATCTAAATCGTTATGGTTTACTCCATAACTAAGCTTTTTTAAATCTTTTTCTTGGATTAAGTTTAATCTTTTCCATATTAAGTACCAAGCTTGAGAACCAAATGGTTTACCAATTACTAAATTATTAGAATAATCTAAAGATGGTAACACGAACTTTAAAAAACTATAAGCACTTAAAGCACTTGGCAAATGTCTTAATTTATATTTTTTACTATAATCTATTAATTCTTTTATTTCATGAGACGTTATAATGGGAACTCCTTTGTTTATATAAAATATTATTTAAGTACTGGATACTTCCAATATTATTTTTAAATAAGTAATAATCATTATATTTATTATTACTAAGAGGGATGTTATGAAGAGTATCTTTTTTAATAATTAAATCACCTAATTGAAAATAAATGAATTCTTCTGGCGTTTTAAAAATATTAAATAACTCTGTATGTTTTTTATCTTTAAATGATTTTAGATACTTTAAGTAATTAATTACTTTTCCTGGTTCTCTTGAAAAGTCAGGAACTCTTTTACAGAATAAATAATCATAAGAACTATTTTGGAGATAACTAAAGTTAGTTATTAGCAAATCATCATCTTCTAAAAAATATAAATATTTACCCTTTGATTTATTAATTAAATACTTATATATTTTTCCATAATTATCTGGAGAATAATTAAATAATTTTATTTTATTTTCGAGATAACTATCTTTAGTTAAACTATCAATAGTTATCTGAGAAATAGAATCATCATCACAATTAATTAAAATTTCAAAATTAATATCAATATCTGCTTTTAAAACACTATTTAAACATTCCCGGAATTGAAATGGTCTATCATGAGTAAGGATAAGAATACTAAGAAGCATTTCTTACCTTTTTGCATTTTAATAAACCATCACAGCTACAAAAATCATGTGGACATTTTCTTGGAACAATCTTATGAATTTTTCTAAAATATAAAATATCTTTTACTAAATTAATTCTATTTGGAAAACATGTACTTGAAACATAACCATCATAAGAAATTTCATAATTATTTTGATAACAATCCCATCCTTTAAAAGTATTTAAATTATTTTTAAAAACATCTAAATCGGTTAATTCTTTATTTTGATAAAAGTATTCGTTTTGCATATAACTATATAATTTTTCGTATTTTGTAATACTATCTTTATATATTCTTTTAATATCTGTATGAGGACTACCATCAGGATAAATAATATGAGGATGTATTATTATATCTTTTAATTCTTTATTCTCTAAGTAATTAACCCACAACGAAGTTACCTCATCGAATTTTGGATCTAACATTATATTTACTTTTACTTTAAAATACTGTCTCAGATATTTTAATTTATCTATAAATTCTTTAGTGCTTTTTTCATTATGATATTCTGGATGAAAACTAGCAAGTATAAAAGTTTTTTCTAACTTCGGATGATCTTCCCAGTATTTCATATCTTTAGATAAATTAGTAGTAATATATAATCTATTATCTTTATGTTTTGGTAATAATTTAGTTTTAAGAGATTCTAAAATCTCAAAATAATATTTAGAAGTTGTTGGTTCTCCTCCAAGTAATCCTAAAAAAACTGGCAGAGTACTCTTAGTTATACTAGCAATAGTTGTTCGTATAATTTTATCTTGAGTTTCTTTTTGCCAAGAATCTGTTTTAGAATAATCCTTTTTGGCATAACAATAATTACAATTATAATTACATTTGGTTGTAATATCCCAATGGATATATAATCTTTCTAATTTATGATCAATCCCTTGAAAAACCTTTTCCATTAAAAATCCTTTTTATATTTGGATAATCTTTATAGCTTTTTATATCTTTTTTATTAAATGAGTACTGGTTTAATAATAATAAACCTTTTGCCGCATCATCTGGTATCATATTCATATGATACCCAAATATAATTCCAGTATCTTCTTTAATTGATTTACTGGCATCTCTACCATCCCAAGAAAGACGTTTTAATACTTTATAAGCTTTTTTATTATCTGTTAAAATAGCACCACCTTTTCCAATACCAATAGCTTTCTTTTGTTGAAAACTTAAACACATGAATGTATCTTTTAAGTACATATCTTTTTGAAAACCAACGGCACAATCAAAAATATTAAATGGTTTTAATTGATAATTACTTTTCCATTTAATATTTTTAAATTGTACTTTATTCCCAGAACTAAGTATACTTTGCGGTACACTTAGATAAGTTCTTTTTGGAATAGCTATAACTTCATTTTTTAAATTTAAGTATTTTAAACATAAGAATAAAGCATTGGAACAACTATCAGTAAGTACCACATAAGGTGCTCCAGTGTATTTGGAAATTTCTTTTTCAAATAAAGTAATAAATTTATGATTGTTCATTTAATTCCTTTAATATCTGTTGAGGAATAACATAAAAATTATTTAAATTAGGACTTTTTTTATTAATTTTAGTTATTTTTAATTCGTAGCCAGTAAAACCATTTTTCGTATTTGCCGTATTATCGGAATTTTCTAAAAAATAATAATAATTTTTAGATTCATTTAAATACATATAATAATGAACATAAAAAGCATATTCTTCTTTATATATTAATTTATTGTTTTTATAAGCAGAAGCTATTAAAAATTTATCATATCTTAATGGTTCATCATAATATTTTTTTTTGATAAACACAAAATCATTTTTTTTGCATTTTACTTCATTTAATTTTTTTGGATCATTTTTTAAATTTAATAATATAAAACCAGGTTTGTTTTTAATTTTATCTATTAAATTATAATAGTTATTTATTTTTATTAATGCGCTTAGACAATCATCATAATATTGTTTCATTTAGTTACCTTTACCAAATCATCTATATAATATCTTTTGCAAATTTTTGGTGTAACTATTAACTTTAAATCATTTATAAATTCCTTGTATTTCTCCGATTTATTGTTATAATACACTTCATTTAATTTACATCTATTTATATTGAAATTTAACTTAATTAAATATTCTAAATTTTTAATTTCAGAATTAATATATAATAATTTAAAAATATCTTTTTTGTCATAATTAATAAAAGTCTCTTCCTTAATTATAATAATATTTTTATAAGTATTTATATAATTTTTATTTGCTTCCTTAATCAATTCATTTATATTTGATTTTAAAAATTCACCTGATTTATTTAAAATTACAAATACTAAAGTATCTCCCGAATTTTTAGCACGCATTTCGAAATAATATTTTACATTTTTAAGCAGATATTTTAATATACTATCTTCCGCAAATTTTTCTATATTTAAAAAATCATCCTGATAATATAATTTATTATTTTTTAAATAAAAATTAGTAATATTAAAAGGTTTTTTAAATTTTTTTAATAAAGGATTATCTATAATCTTTAAAAAAGATATATAATTATTAACAATCATTTGTTTTTTTAGTTTATTATTTGGTATGCTTTTATTATAAAATACTTTATTGTTATTAATACTATCCGGAAGTATATATTGGTATTTTTTTGATCTGATTAAAGGAATATCGAAAAGTATTCCATCATTTAATTTTTTATTTGCTACCATTTTTTTAATAATAAAATAATCGATAAAATTATACGCTAATTCCACTTTAGTTTTAAATAAACGTTGAAATAATTTATTAATTATATAATGTATTTTCATTCAATGTCCTTTATTTTTAATTCTTTAAATATACCACCCATGCATAAATTATACGGACATTCTATGTAATTATCGGTAAAAAAATAATTAAATATTTGATCAAAATGCTCTGGTATCATTTTAATATCTGGTATAACATCTTCTTGAAACTGATCAAAATTACCACACCACCTAACATGACCAGAGGCATCGAGTACTAAATTATTTCTAACATTACATAAACATTTTTTAGAACTTATAAAATGTTCATTTATATAACCTAAAGAATATTCTTTATTGTTATTTATAAAAGTATTACCTAAACTAGATATTTCTATACCAAAAGTACTAAGTATATTTTTATTCGAAATAAAACATAAACCATCATATTTTATTTTATTAACATCACAAATATAAACATTATGTACTTTTTTACCATCTTTTATTAAATTGGATAATAAATGTTTATACAATATTTTATATCTTTTATTGGTTAAAACACCTTCCAGAACATTAATACTTATAACATCGTCTTTAAAATAATTATAATTTTTCATAAATAATTTTAATTGATCAAAAGAATATTCCTGTGCATGTAGTGTAATTTCTAATTCTGTATTAAACCCACAATCTTTTATTTTATTTAATTGTTGTTCTATAAGTTCGGTACATAATACAAAATTACTAAGTACAAGTACATGAGATATTTTAATTAATTTATTTATTTTTTTAAAAGTTAATAATAAATAATCTAATATTTTAATATCAATTAAAGTTTCTCCACCCATGATCATTATTTCTATATTATTAAATTTTTTATATAATTCCTTTTCTACTATAAAAGTATATAAATTATCTAAGTATATTTCTTTTAGAACATTCTTTCCGGAATTTAATTTACAATATGAACATTTAATATTACATATATCATGGAATTGAAATTCCATGAGTAAAGTAGATTCTCTTTTTTTAAAATCTTTATCTATAAATATCTTTTCCAAAAGTTATCCTTACATGCTAGTTTCTTTTTTATAATTTTTTATATAAAGTTCTGGATTCCATATACGTTCTTTTATACCAGATTCCATTTTATACATACACTTTCTACATAAATCTGAATTTATCAATTCATATGTTAATAAATTTTTATTTGTAAAATTTTCTATATTTTCAACCACTCCATCATAATACGATTTACCATAATTACAATAAACAAATTCACCATTCATTTTTAAAGTACTACAACATAAAAATTGCTCACAAAAGCCAGTATCCCTTAAAAATTTATCGCGTTTTTCTTTTAAATCATCTTCTTCTGTAATAACTTCAATACCTTTTAGTTTGGCTAATTTAGCTACTTGATTATTTTTATATAAATATTTTAATGAATATTTATTAACTCTATCTATAAAAGTAATTTTATATTTACATATATCCTTTATAAAATTAAGAGAATCTTTTTTATTTTTTATATAAACTTCTTTATCTTTGCGCACTATTTTATTAAAAGAATTGAAATCATTATCAAAATAACAAGAAAAATATACATGTAATTTCTTAGACTTATTTATAAAATTAATTAAATTATGATCTAATTTATCTTTTATAGCTAATGAAGTATAAAAATAATATTTGGTAACCTTTTCATCTTCTTCCACTATTTTTAAGTATTCCGTTATATTTGGAATATTTAATATATCTCCTTTAGTAGGAGTTAAATCTATACAAGTGATACCTTGCGAAGTTAATTTATCCAAATAATATTTAAACTTATTTAATTCTAATATTATTGGTTTATCTAAATTTGGTTTCTCGCAAAAGAAACAGTCAAATTCACACGAATAAATTAATTCCATAGTTACTGTATCCGCTTTAAAAGAATTATCAGAATAATCAAAAATAATATCATTTGTTTTTTTAATGTGTTGGCTTAAAAATAAAATATTATTTGTATTATCTGGTATTGCAGATGGGTCCGCCAATCTAGCAACAACATCCGGTAAAAATAAAATATCGAGTTCTAAATCATTAATTAATAATTCAAAACTTGTTTCTTCCATACATGATATATCAAAACCAATATCTTTATATATTTTTTTATATGTTCTTTCAAATTTTTTTAAATCAGGATAAAGGTTATTAAAAGTATTCTCCCATTGTTGAAAAATATTATTATCTTTTTTAGTTATCATAAACTCTGTATTAATATACGTAAAATTTGTAATATCTTGTTTTAATATTTTTAACCATTTATTTTTAGTTTTAAGCCAATTATCGGATTCCTGATTATAATAACCCTCAGATTCTAGAACTAACTCACCTTTAAAATAAGTTGGAAAATCATTTATTAAATACATATCACAATCCAAGTATATTAAGTAATCTGTATTTATTTTTCTTTCCGCTAAAGAACAACCATAGATCATATTAAAAAAAACATGATCCGAATATTTTACACATTCCTCTTCAATAAAAAATATATTATTATAAATAGATAAAAAATCTTGTTTAATATTATTATTTAATTTAATACTAGTTGGAGTAACTAAATAAATCGTAATATCTTTAATCCAAGAATCTGATTCAATTATATGATATATACTTTTTTTAGTTTCCATTATTAATTGTTCTTTATTTTCAATAACGAAAAATAAAGAACAATTATCTTTAGTTAATTGCATAGTCTTCCTTTTTAATATTTACTAAACCTATGTTTATCTTTTTATTATTTAAAAAAGATTTAAAAGAATAACTAAGTATATAATTGTTTTTATAGTTATTCTCCTTTCCTTCTAAATCCACTTCATCAAATAATATACAACTACTGCAAAAGGAATTATTCAAATACTTTTGAAAATAATTGTTAAGAATATCATTTAAATTATCTTTAAAAATATTACCGATTATTGGAGCACCAAAAGCATAATTACAGAACCTAATATCACCATTGATATCACATCCAAAATTTATTAAAAAATTACAACAAAACTTTACAGAACTATCTTTAGTTGAACTATCTTTAGTTGAAGTAATATCAGGATGATATAATTCGAAAAAAATATTATCGGACTGGTATTTATTTATTAATGATTTAAAAAGTATAGAATCTTTTTTATTATCAAAGCGGTTTCTAATAATTATATAATTATTATCTTTTGGTTTAAAGTTATTTAATACAAATAATAAATTCATTATAAAATTAGAATACTTGTTAACATTAGTATGTTTTTTAAAACTATTTTTAGTTAGACCGTACGTACTTATAACTAAATAAAAATTAGGACGATTTATAATAGTTTTCAAATCTTTTATATTACCTACTAATGATGTAAACATAAATACTTTTTTATTATAATGCAATAAATAATCTAGAATTTGAATTAAATAAGGATTGTTTATCGAATCTCCAATAGTTGGAGTTATTTCAAAAGATTCAATACCAAAAGAAATAAAATAATCCAAAAGGATTTTTATTTTTAAAAAACTATTTTTAGTAAATACAGTATCTTTAGTTTTTGGACAAAAAGAACAATTTAAATAACATGGATCATTTAAATCGATCACTATTATTTTAGGTATAAATTTCTTTGGTAAAATCATATTTTTTCTTTTAAGTAATATAAATCAGTATCACATACACAATCACCAGGACATAAAATAGAATCATTTAAATTATTAATACTAGTTGGTAAATGGACACAATCTCTAATTATACTACCATTTGAGATAATACTAAATTTATTTATTGAACATTTAAATCCGGCAAAATTTCTCAATTCATTTCTTTGAATCTCAGACATACTTAAAACATATTTGTTATTTTTAGAATAATAATTACATTTTAAATAATTATCTTCTTCTTCTAAATTATTTATAAATCTATAATCAGCTTCGGAATATTCTATCGGTTCATTATCGAAATAATTATTTATAAATATAAAACCATATTTAAATTTATAATTTTTCATTTCTATTATTAACTTTTTTATATTATCAAAATATTTAGGATATAGTAATATATCACTTTTTATATTTAAATTATTTATTAATATAAAACTTTTCTTAAAAATATTTAAATAATTATTTAAATTAATTTGAGAAGGATGGTATGAATAACTAATATTAACTTTTTCAATAAAGTCAGAGTTATTTTTAAATAATCCTAAATAAGTTAGTAATTTAAAACCATTAGTAATAACTTCGATATTATTTAAATTATCGTATTTTAATAATTCTTTAGTTAAGTAATTTAAAGTATTTAAATTTTTAGTTGGTTCACCACCTGTTAATACTATATTAAATTTCATTCGTTTATTAATTTCTTTAATTGTTTTTAATACTTTTAATAAATTTAAAGGTTTTCCTTTATTTTTCATAATTTCTTTAGCTGAACAATATTCACAATTTAAATTACACTCATTATTTATATGTATTCGAAATAAAGGTAATTGTTTATCTCCACACACTTTAATTATTTCTTCGTTATTATATTGCAAATTGTATCTCCATTTTTTAAATCTAAATTACTAAAATTATTTACAGTATCTTCGTATCTATATTTTAAACCTTTATCAATTTTAAAATATTCTTCTTTATTAAAATTAAATAATATTTCTTTATTATAAAAATAACATTCCGGTACCAATCTAGAACTACAATCAAATTTTCTAGTAGTTTCAGTGTATAAATATTTATTAAATTTGCTAAATAAATTCGCCACTGGAGCTTTCAAATAAGTTTTATCTTTTATATCCGTTCCAGAAACTACCAAATAATCATCATTGAAAACCAAAGAAGTTTTTCTAATATTAGAATTTATATAAACTAAAGTTTTATTATCAGATTTATTAATTTTTTTATATCTAGTAAAATATATTTTTTTAATATAATTAATAATTTTTATATTTTTTGGTTTATCATAAAATCTATTATCTTGTAATAAATAAACATTTTTGTGTTTAAAATTAGAATAATCTATTTCTTTATTGCATCTAAATAATAATAATTTTTGACTTATTAACTTAACATTGTAATTATGATCAATTCCACCGGTAAATATAATAGTACCTTTACTTATTAAATATTTTAAATTTCTTTTAAAAATAATATCTTTTTTATAGTTATCTGGTAATATGTACTTGTCTGAATACGCTTTAAATAATTCTTCTCTTGATATTTTTTCCTGAATAAGTATTTTAACGTTTGTAAATCCAGAATCTTTTAAAAATAAATAGTAATCCATTACCTCAAAGGTATGACCACAAATTCTATTGGTTTCGATGGTGCTTGGACAGAATGTTAATAATATTTCTTTATTCATTATAATTCTTTAGATTTAAATTCATTTGCTAAAAATGGACAAGGGCATTCCTTATTACATTTTATTTCTTTATTTATTATTTTAAAATTTCTATAATTAAATTTAAAATTTCTACAAACATCTTTTATTTCGCCATCTGGAAAAATATTAAAATACTGGGCATTACATATTTTTATATTTTTTATCTTTTTCTCATTTGCTAAGGGTTCTCGAATATCTATAAAATTTGTAACTATATTATTATCAATAATAAAATCTTTAAACTTAGCATATACCTTATCTTCTAAAAAAGACAATTCAAGAAGATTCCTATACAATTTATAAATACTTTCTAATTTTTTAATAGATTTAAATTCAGAATGTATTGATCCAATTAAGGTCAATGAAATATTATCATTCTGGTATTTTAACAATTCTTTAAAGAATGATAAATTACCACTTAAATTACTTAAAAAATTTAAACTAACTTTAATATTTAATTCATTTAAATACTTAAATAATAATTTAAAGTATTCTAAAAATTTATTATTTGTACTTAATTCACCACCCATTAAAGTAATATCCATAGTTTCAAAATTATATTTTTTAACCTCTTTAAAAATTTTAACTATAATATTTCTAAAAACTTTAATATCTAAAATTTTAGTTCTAGTTTGAAGAGACCCTTGAATACAATAAGAACACTTAAAATTACAATTGTTTGTTAAGGTAAAATTTAAATTAATATGTTTCATTTAAAGCATCCTTTATAAAATTAGCGAATGTTGAATTATTTATATCTAATTCTTTAATATCTTGATTTAATCTTAAATCAATACTATCTAATCTATTACCTGAGCCAGTAACAATAATTGTTTTATTATAATAATTACATTCCGGTATTAATCTATTTGCTCTATCAAAACCAAATCTATGTAAATGTAGCTTATCAAAACTAGAATGAAAATCAATTATTATATCTAATCTTTTTCCAATTTTTAACTTGTTTTCATAATATAAATACTTTTTAATTTTTATTTTTTTAAACATTTTAAAATTTAAAAATAAAGGATAGTCGTTTATTGTTTTAACTCCCATATTTACATCACCAAAGGTAATTATATTTTTCAGAGAAGAGAATTCCTTAAATTCAAAAAGAAAGGATTTTTCTTCATTTGTGTAATTATAAAAACATTTTTTATATATTATATCTTTACTTAAATATCTAAAAGTACTGTAATCAAGTACTAATAAATTTTTACAATATAATTTGGGTAATTTTTTAACTAATGTAAAATCAAATAAACGTATATATTTTTCTTTATATTTATATTTAATAATTTCTCGGAATGTATTATGAATACTTTCAGGGAGTTCGAAAAATAATTTAAAATTTAAATCATTTTCTTTTAAATAAATATAATATTCCAAAGCATAAAATAATATACCAGTTATTTTATCAAGTTTCACGATAATACCATTATCTATTTTTATCATTTTCTTTCCTTAATTTAAAAATTTTATTATTAATTGTTAAATTTAACGAATCATCTAAAAGTACTTTAAATTCTTTAGAAGTAAAGAAAACTTTATTTGGAATAGTTCTAATAATTGGCATACTTAATAATTCTTTATGGAAACTATCTTTAGTTAAACTAAAGATAGTTTCAGAATAATTATCAAATGCTAATCGAAAATTAATTAAATTACTTAATTTTTTAATTTTAATAATTTTTTCTTGGAATGCTTTTTTTAGAATATTATTGTATTCAGAATGATTACTAAAATTAAAAGTAATTTGTGTTTTACTAGAGTCCAATACCTTAAATAGTTTTTCAAAGTATTCTAACTTCCCAGAATAATTTGAATGAGTCGTAATATTAATTTTTAGTTTTAGATTATTACACCAATTTATAATATCGTGAAACAATGGTATTGTTTCATTAATTAAAGAATATTCCCCACCTCTAATGGTAATATCCAATTCCTTTATATTATTTTTAATAATTATATTATTTACTTGGTTTAATTTTAAATTTAATAATTTTTTAGATAATATTTTAGAATTACCCTGATCTCTTTTAAAACAATACTTACATTTATAGTTACAGAACTTAGTCAGATATATTAGTAATTCCATTAGAATTCCTTTAAAAAATCAATAAAAGTTTTAGATGATCTAAAAATCTTATTGATATGTTTCGCTCTATTTCTAAAATTTTCTTTAGTTAAATTATTCCAACAATATTTATTTAAATTATCTAATTTATTAAAAAAATTAGAATAACCATAATAAGAATAAGCTTCTATAAAAGCTTTATTATCATTAGCAATCGCTAAATTATTTATTAATACTATTCTTTTCTTATTATATAAAGCCTCTAAAAATGTATTTGATACACTATCGTTACTAACATTATTTACCAAATAATACCTAATATTATTAAAAAAATATTTTGAATTAGTAGTATTCGCGAAACTATTTATTTCGTTACCTAATATCAATACTTCATTTTTATTAATATTATTTTCCTTTAAAAATTTATCGAGTACTTCTAAATCATTACATTCTTCTCTAATATACATTCCATATGTTTTAGAGATATCTGTTTTAGAGATATCTGTTTTAGAGATATCTGTTTTAGAGATATCTGTTTTAGAGATATCTCTAAAAAAGTAAGTACTATAAAATTTCATTCCATAATACTTAGAATAATAAAAACCATTTGAATAAATTTTATCTTTATATTTTAAATAATAAAATTTTCTTTTATTTATATCTAACGTATTTTTAGATAATTCTTCAATACTCTGAGAATAAGTAAATATAAGATTATTATTAAATAACTTTAAATTAGGTATTCTATAAAAATTAATAAAATTTTCTTTTATTGTACAAATACCTAATTTAAATTCATTATTAATTTTAAGTGGAATAGTTTTGGTACCTCTTTTACGAGCACCAAAACTATTATTTATTAAAAGCATTATAAACTAACTTTTGAATATTGAGGGTATTTTTCAAGAATTTCTTCGAATTCTTCTTCGTCTGAATATTCAACTTCTTCTTTAATACGTAATATTTTAAAATGCAATTGGATAAAAGGATTTATTTCATCTTGTAAAGTTAAATAGAATTCTAATGCTTCTAATGTTCCTTCATCACCATCCTCCAATATTTTAATATACATATCTTCTTTATTGTTATCAGTAATAAAAAGACCCTTAGAAGCAAATTGATTAAAAATTGAAATAAATTCAATGTATTTGAACCATTGTATTTTATTTACATGATTGCTTAAATAAGTATCCATACTACTAAAATATTTTTCCTTTTTAATATCCAATTCTGTTAATTCTGCTTCGTCTGGTTTTTTAAATTCTAAAGAAGTAAAAATTAAATCATCTTTGATAATTTCTTTCTTTAAAAAAGCTTTTTCGTTTATTGAAACTATATAACCTTTACTTTTTAATTCATTATAAAATATTCTAGTATTGTTATCTAAACGCACATAATAATCTATAAGTAATAAATCTTTTGGAGAAGCATTCATTACATCAGTTATTACCAATTTACCTTTTATTTTATTAATTAACGCTATTATCATAATTTTTCCTTTTTAATAATGACTATCACAATTACAAGTACATACCTGATTACAAGAACATACATTTTCACAAGTACAATGTAAATTATCATTACACATTTCAGCAACATACTTTAATTTATCTCTTATTGATATCCAACCGCTTGCATCTATTTCCGTTCCAGTCGTCTCGCTTTCGGTACGACCTAAAGTACTTATTACGGTATTTGCCCAATTACTAAGCATATTATAATCTCCGTTATTTACTAAATTACCATTAGAAACGTTACTTGAGGTACTTGGTAATGTTAATTTTCTGTCGCGAGCTACTGCAGTAGCCCCACGATAGAAAGAAGATACATCAGTATCGTCTATAATTTCACCAGCGGTAGCATCAGCAAAATAAGAATCTAAAGTACCAAACATATTACCAGGACACATCTCTTTATAATCAGGGCACGTTGTTGCTTTATCATCATTCCCTGACATTGGACCATTAACTGGAGAACCAGATGGAAACTCAACCGAATTAAATTTACATTCAATATTCTGGGAGTCCATTGTACATATTAATGGACCAGGAGTATCTATATTACAATCACAACCACCCATATGATGGTGGTTAATTTTTACACCACATCCCATTATAAAACCTTTTTATTAATTATTTTATCAAATATATATAAATATTTGCTTATAGTATTATTTACAATACACGTTAACGTTAACCCATGTGAATACATATCAGTAAATAAATCTCCGGACACACTAGTATCCAGTATTCTATCAGGAGGTGTAAAGGCCATTGGGCATTTAACACAAGTCAATGTTTTACAGCTTCTACATAAATTATTCGGATCGGTTAAAACTTCTTGTTTTTTATTAGTAATTAATTCTTTAGATTCATTAAATATTTTATAAAAATTAGTATTATTTATATTTCCATAAAATAATTTAGAACCTTGTTCTTTAGGATAATTACTATAGTTATCATATTCTGTTCTATGACAGAATCTAGCATTCCCTAATTGATCTAATCCAAATAAACTCTGACCTGCGCTACATGAAGTATCATTCGCATTATATCTAAGTTCTTTAAAAAATCTAGTAAATAAAGATTTACCTAATATTAATCTATCCATTTCAAATTTAACCAAATATTTTAAAAGGTTTTCAACTTCTAATAGAAAACTATTAATACTTTCTTGGTTATTAGCAAAATTTTTTCTAAGATTTATCATCAATAAAGATGAAGTATCAAATGTACTGTAATACGAAAAATTGGATCCATGACCATTTTGGTCATTTACTACATCTTCGAATTGTAAATAATCATTTATTGCATCTTTCACTGAAGAAAAAGCTTCCATCGGTAAAGTGGCCTTCATTGATAATTTAGAAGATTTATCCATTAAATTTAATAATTTATAAATTTCATCTGTTAATAAATTCTTAGATCCTTTTTTATTAGCGTCCTTTCTATAATCATCTTGGATTTTCCCACCATCATACGATACCTGATAACGGATTAATTCTTTTGGAAAATCAGGATGAAAAAAGTCTATAGTTTTTTGAGCAGAATAATTATTAGTAATTAAAATTACATCATGTATTTCTAATTTTTCCATCATTAGCTTAGTTAGCATTTGTGTTCTTTTTGTTGGAACTAATGTTGGTTCACCACCTAATATACTAAACGACAATTTATGTGGCAATTTATCTTTTTTTAGGTTTTCTTGTAATTTTTTCAAACCTGATACTATTTTTGGTATATCATTATCTGTAATAATTTCGGTAAGTTTATCCAAACCTTCATAACAATAAGTACATTTAAAATTACAATTTTTATTTATTTGAAAAGTTACATGAAAAGAACTATTATAATTAATATTTTCGATATCATGTAAATAACTTTCTTTAACTTTCTTTAATTTAAATTGATTTAAATTCTTAGATTTAATTTCATTTGAGAAATATGTTTCCATTTCTTTTTCAAAATCGGCAAGTTCCTTATCATTCTTAATTAATTCTTCGTAATGTTTTTTATATTCTAATCTATTTATTGCTTCTACTTCTGTACAAGAATATTTGATACTTATTAAATAAATACTTAACTTCTTAATCTCACTATTTATTAATTCATGTATATTTGTATTAACTTTTGTATCTATTTCTTTAACTGTTTTTGATAATAGCGAAAATAATTCAAGAACTTCATTTAAATTAATAATAAAATCCTTTTTATTATTAATTTTAAAATCTTTAATTTCTTTAGATACAAGGGTATTATTTAATATAAATAATACCCCAGTTTTACAATATCGATTATACAATTCTTCTGATAAAATACATTTATTGAATATTTTTTCAATTGTGATATTTAACGATCGTATTAATTTATCTTCCATTTTTATCTCACTTTTTGATTTTCTTTATGATATCTATTTAACTTTTGCTAAGATTTTTAAAGTACCATTACTAATCTGAGTTTTGTTCTCTAAAGATATTCCAACTAAATCTCTATCTAATTTTATATTTGATCCAAAAACTTTATTTGGTTCAATATTGTCAGGATATAAATACATACCTTTAGTTATTTTTCCTATAAAATTAACTGGTACTCTACCAACAAGTGCTATATTTACATAATCTTCATTATCTTCCATACCAGCATTTAATACATAACCAGGAGAAGTTGTTACTACACCACAATAAATATTATTTATAGAATTCTCAGTTACTTCAAACTCTTTTGTTTCGTCGGTGTTTAAATAAATTAAAGTTCCTGATTCATACAGATAATTATCTTTAATTTCTTTTTTATAGTACTCCGCAACATCGGCGTACTTAGCTTTATTTGCAGTACCTGTAAAAATATTAGCTTGTACAGTACTATCTCCACTAGAAGGATGTAATTGTAACTTCGAACCAGTCCAAGTAACACTTCCCGTCCCAACTTTAATTTCAGCCATAATAGAACCACCGTATAAAACGGTGGTTCTATTATTATTTCCAATAACAACATTACCATTGTGATATAAATTAACTCCAACGAATTTCCAACCACTAGAGGTACCCCAATCCTCAATAGTCATACTTTCTAAATTATTTAATCTTGTATTTAAATAACCAAAATTCGGCATAATACTCTCTACTTTTTTATCTGCTTTTAAAGCAACATTATATGCATCCACTGATACACCAGTACTATAATTAATACCAGAAACTAATTCATTGTCTCTTCGTATAGAAGGAAGTAAAATATTTGATTCAATTGCTCCAATTAAACTTTGAAAAGTTCCATCAACTGCTTTATGAAAAGTATTAAATTTATCTATTATATCCATATCATATCGTTTTGATAAAAATTGACCATATAATTTCGAAGATACATGAGAAGACTTTTCAAAGTTTTTACCAATTTCAGCCTGAGCTAAAATAAAAGCATTATTTTCAATATCTTTATTAATTTCTTTTTTAAAATAATCGGCTATTGATTCGTATATACTATCTAATAATGAAAAAGAACTTTCAAGAATTACTTTAATTTTATCATCCGAAAATTTAAACAATTCCTTTCTTTCTTTAATTCCTTCCATTATCAAATTATATAACTTTTGGATTTGATTAGTATTTAAATTTAAATTAGTACCAACCGTTTTTACTTTTCGCTTAAGTTTCTTTATTTCAAATGTAAACTTATTTATATTATCTTTATCTGGTTCGATTATATCTACTATTTTATTAGCTAATAATTCAGCTTGTATTTCTGCATTATTTTTAGTAGCTTGATTATTATATTTATCTCCATCTACAACCGGAATGTCTATATAAAAAACAGTACTTTTATTATTAGTAGCATCTACTAAAAATAATTCCATTTTATGTTTATATACATTTCTCCCATCTATTACTACAACATCACCTGAATCCAAATCTTCAAATCTTAAATTTTCAAAATAAGAAACTCCGTTTGAATTTAACTTAATAGTTATATTATCTAGACCAGTACTTGGAAAATTATCTATATCAAAATAACTAGAATTAATTCCTTGTATAGTACAAAAACTATTGTAAACAGTAACTATTTTAGAAATATGAGCATTCGGATATAGATTATGAGTATAAAGCATATGTTCGAAGTGTTCTAGAACATGTGGTGCATTATCAATAACTCTAGCTACCTTTATGGTAACATATTGAGATATAGAATTATTAGTAACATCATTTGTACAAATTAATTCAAAAGTTAAAAAAGTAATTTCTTTACTTATATCATCTGGGTTATCTTTATTGATAGCTTCCATACCATCACCAGTAAGATGAATTCTATTATCCTGAACACTAAAATATTCCGGATTATCAGAAGATATTGAGTAAGTAACCTTATTATCTGAATCAGTATCTGCATCACATAATAATTGACCATTAACAATATTTTCTTCTATTACATCATATGTATTTATTTCTGTAAATTGCATTTAAAAACCTTTAAATAGTTTGAATTATATTTAAAATAATATTAGTATTATCAGAATTGCTTAATCCCTTAATTTGATCATCAAATATAACATCTAAAGATATTCGCTGAGTGCTTGTTTTATCAAGGATTCCTATCCAGATAATTATATCATCCGAATATATCTTAACTAAAGCTTCTGTATCATTTGGATTAGATATTATAACGCTATTTATTAAACCCTTTACTTCTCCAAAGTTCTTCGGAACTTCTTTATCAAGTACTGCCATTTTTTTTATCATTTTATTTCCTTTTAAAAATTCTTTAGAATGTTTTAAACATTTTAAAACATTCTAGGTTTGGATCGGCTAATTGATGATCATTGAAATTAATATCTGATATTAAAATAGGATCATCTATACCAAATTCTCTTCTTAATGTATTGTATTCTATAATCATTCCTTCTAATTCAGTAGTTATATTTATAAGTACCTTGTCAAAAGCGTTTTGGTTTTTTTCTGCTCTATCAATCAAAGTTCTATTTGGAATAGTTTGTAATTTTAATTGATAAAGAACATCGGTAATAATATCATAATCAACTTGAACGGCTTCCATCATTCTCTGTTTTAAACGTATACGAATAGTTAAATAAGTATAGTTGTATATTCTTCTTTCGTAATCAGAAATGTATAAAATTGAATTTACTGTTTGTTGTTGCTGCATTCTATCTATAATATTACTATCAAGGTCAATCAAATCTCTATTTAATAGACGTATTGTTTCATTTTGATTATCTATTTCTATATTAAATTCTGCCATATCTGAAACAATATCTACTATATCCGCTTCTAAGTATTTAAAATCTTTTAAAGCTTCTTGATATAATTTAAAAGCAATATATTTTCTATCGATATAACTACTTCTAGTATTCGTATATACTTGATAAGCATCCAATAGATATTGCAATGCTTCCTCTTCATTACCTACCGTTCCACTCATAGTATTTATATAATTATAAATATCTTCTAATTCCTGAGCTAAATTTTTAATTATATAATAACCAGAATATATATCAGTTTTCATATAAGTATATAAATTAGCTAAATTATTGTCACTCATAAATAAAGTATTATTTAAATATTGAGCACCACCAAGAATATTACTAATAAGATTACTACAATTATTGGTATTTTCGACAAATAATAAATCAAATAATAACTTACTAAAATTATTCATAGATGCCGTTCCACTAAGACTAATAAAATTATTTATACTACTTAGATTAAAACTCGAAACAGCACTTTTCATATTATTAGTAATATTTTTAACATTAGTTAATTGTGTAACAATACTAGTTAATGTTGAAATTAATACATCTATATTACTCTTTATGGTTGCCCCTGGGGTATCACCTGAAACGGTATTTTCTGAAATACTTTGAGTAGTAGTATAAGAAGCAATTCTTCTAGCATTTACTGATGAAATCTGTGACCTGTAGCCAGAAATAGTTTTTTGATTAGCATTGCCGGATTTTGAAATCATCGAAGCATTGCTCGCATTAGGAGCCTTATTAGAAGAAGGACAATCGTAATAAGTAAATGATGAGGATGAACCATTACCAACCTTACTAATTAAAGGAAGAGCATCGTGAGTGAATAAAGACATACTATCAAAAGTAGTACTAAAATTAGGAAATTTAAATCTATCTGTAAATTTTATTACTCCATCATGTACTCTAGATTTAAAAGAGCTTAAATTAGTTTTAAAAGCATTTATTGAATTTATATGTGAACTTAAATAATTATTAAAATCGTCCATATAATTTACAAAGAAATGTATCTTGGCAAATTTTAAAGCTTCTTCTGCTTTATTTTGATTTATATCTTGAGTTTTATCTTTTATTATTTCTTTTAATCTAGTTGGAGTTATAGGACCAGTTACTTTACCGATTGTTATATTTGGTTCTGAACTTAAAGTAGTATTTGTATAAACATCTTCTTTAGTTACTTTATTAATTTCAGCCGTTCTTTTTAAATCATTGTACTCATCTTCTAATTCAGAAGCATTTTGCAATAAGATTTCTAATTCTTCTTTAAAGTTATTTCTAAAATCTTTTTCTTTTGTACTCATCCAATAAGAATAAATAACATTAAATCGATCTTGAAATTGTTGAGGTAATCCAGTTAATTCTAAAAAATTAGCAGTTTGTAATTCTCCTGAAAAATCAATATCTAACATAAAGGTTGAATTATCCATAGCAAAACCAGTTCTAACATTACCTGGAATAAATCTAGAACTTATCTTACCTTGTCTATATGGTTGAGTGTTTTCCCAAGCATAATTACTTTCAGTACAACTATCTAAAAGATAATAACTTTTACCTGGTTCCATATTCTGTAAGATACTATTACTATCATCAAGTAAGATATTTTCATTGAATTTGATAATACCAGAAGTAATTATAGTATGAGCTCCTGATTTCGGATTGTATACATACATACCAATCGCTTTATCTATTTTTCTATTACATGCTTTTGCTGGTTTATATAAACCATCTATATCTAAAAATACTATATCGCCTGATCTGGTACTGTATTCTGGATTGCTAAAATTCTTGTATAATTTAGATGCCGAAATATTATCACCTTGAAAACTATTTATAGTAAATAAATCAACTGCTTTATCTGAAATCAATCTAAACAATCTTGTATAATTCTGAATAAATAAATCATCAAGATTTTGCGGATAAGTTACTAAACTAAAACCATCCATTTTAAATTTAGCAATTTTTAACATATTGCTTTCATCGTACTGACTAACTCCAATACAATCAAAAATAGCTGGGTTATACATACACTGAGTACTGTATTGATATTTAAGTACTAAGTAATAATCAACATTTGTAACTATACTAGATATTGGAAAATTAAAAACTATATCATCTGTAAAGCCTATATATTGATCATCTATAAAACAAGAACCTTTAAGAATTCCAAATTCAAGAATATTTTCTCCATCCAAATCAGTTCTGATTATAGTAGTTTCAAAACCATTTATATAAGAGGAAACTGTTTTATCAGGAGACATTGGTTTAAAAGCATTGAATACTTTGGCAGTCATTCTTAAATAATCATTAGGTGCTCTGTCTTTTGGCTGAAGTCCAAGTAATTGAATTCCCTCATAATCATGATTATCTGTTATTGTTTTACTCATTTATGATCCTTATTGTTGATCTTTGTATTCTTGAAATAAAGATATTAATTTCATTTCTAAGTTTGCATATATTTGATAAACTAAGTTAATTTCCAGATTAAAAATTAATGAATTAATAACTTTTATATATTCCCTAATTTGGGTAACATCTTTATAAAAAGTTGTATCCACATTAGGGAAATTTTCTGCAAATAAATCTAATTTATTTTCTAAAGCGTTTAATTTATCATATATACTGAAACGAATAACCATTTCCTGAATATTGTTTATTTGGAATTGTCTTTCATCTTCTGGACTTGGTTCACTCTGAAGAGCTTGACCTAGGATTTCTACATCCGCTTGGTTAATCGTTCCATCATCTAATAATTTTTTAACATCCGCTTCCATATTTTCCGATTGTTGAAGCTGTTCTATTAGTTGTTGTAATTCTTCTTCTGATAATTTTGGTTCGTTATCGTCTTGTTCATCATCGGTAGGTTCTTCTTGAGCTTGTTCATCGTCTGTTTGTTCTTCATCTTGAGAAACACTTCCATCTGGTTCATCATCTGAATTAATTTCTTTAGCTTCTTCCAATAAGAAATCCCACATAGTACTACCATTTCTAGTACTTTCTTCAATCATTTCTGAAGTAATTAATTTCATTGTTATTCCTTTCTTTATTTATATTTTAGTTATGATGAAAATCAAGGTATCTCTTAGATTTAAACGACAGGAAATTACTAAGTCAAAAGACTTAGTAATTATTGTTCTGGTGGTTGAGCAAGACTTTGGATAATCTGTTCTTTTAACTGTTCTTTAATTTCTTTTTCTCCACTTCGTTTAAATTTATCCCAAGGTAAATTTGGAGCATAAAGTTTAAATAATTCTTCTGGATCTATATTAATACCAGCTTGTTTTATAGTACCAACTAAGTTACCTATACTAGAAATAACAGCTTCTGAATTTTGTAATTGTAAAATTACGGGAGCATTTAAGGTATAACTCATGTACTGAGTAATATTAAAATTTTTATAATCTTTATTATTTACTTTAAGTACTTTTTGAAAAACTGTATTAATTAAATCATTTAAAGCATCTTCTGTGAAACTTTGAAGAGTACTTATACTATTAGCAAAACTAACATTAAGATTAACTAACGTTTCTCTCTGTTCTACGTTCTCACTGATATTTAAATATATAGAAGGAATACCAGTACTAGCAATTAATTCATTTCTAAGATCGCCTAAATCATTTATTGGTAAAGCTCTATCATGCATTGGAAGAATTTCTAAATCTATAAACTTTTGACCATTTTTGGATACAGTTGCTATATCTCTAAAATCAGTCATTATTTGAGAAATATTCTTCATACTTGATAAATCATCATATGAAATATTTTTAGTCTTTAATTCTTTCTGAACATTTTGAACTATCTGAGAATGATTTCTTCTTTTACCAACTTCGATATTCCATTTACGAACAACACTTGCTCTACTCAATCTTGAAATAACTGAACTTAATAAAGCAATTGTATACAATTTCACAGGAAGAACTATTGGATCAAATATACTAGTTCCGTATGGAGCAAACTTATCAATATTCGTATGAAAGTTAACTATATTATTTGGCTCAATTAATCTGAATTTTAATTTAGATCTTTTTTTAATTTTTTCATAAAGTATTACTTTTAAACTATATGATAATTCTTCTGGTAATTCATCAATATAATTATTAGAAATAGAAATATGTTCCTTTAATTTAAATAATATTTCTTTACTGAATTTATTAATTATTTCATCGGTTGTTTTTTTATTATCTAAAGTTTGTTTATTAGAAGTGTTATCATCATCATTAGCGAATCTTTTATATATATTTACTTCATCTGATTCTGACTCAGGTAGATCTTCAATTACTAAATAACCAAAATTAATACCATCTTTCTCTAATTTAATAACAGATGTTGGAGTAAGAAATTTTAAATATATATTTTTAAGAACATCAAATTTTAAATCTTTAAAAGTTTTAATATCAAAAACGTTTGATTGTAAACTATCTCCTTCTAGATCTTCTAAATTATCTAAATAAACATCATTGAATAAATTCATATCACTTTCGTTAATATAATTTTTAGCTTTTAATAAAGACATAAATTCTTCATTTTGGTACTCGGTGTAATTTTCTTGTATTTCTACTTTTTCGGTATTTGGTAATTCTAAATAACCTAAAGAACATTCTGATGTAATATTTTTAGAAGATCCATAAAAAGTTATACTTTCAGTAAGTAATTCGCTACGAGTATTTACCAATGTACTTATACTCGACATATCAACTACTTCCATATAAAAATCACCGTATTTTAACATATTCTGTAATATATTATTTTTTAATTTATCCTGAATATTAAAATAAACTAAAAATGTTTTCATGAAATTAGAAATATTTTTCTTAACGCTTGGTTCTAAATTAACAAGCATGTCATTATTATCATTTTCTATAATATTAATAAACTGTTTGTTTTGGATATTTTTAATTAAAATATTATCTAAATAAACTTTTAACATTCTAAATGCTATTGGATTTATTTCAGCTATTTCATTATATAACTCATATAATTCTTTTCTATTATTTTGAATATTTCCATTGTTAAATATCTTTAAAATATCAGATGTATTGGTATTTAATAATTCATCGAGATCTTCATTTTCTTTATATTCTTCTTGAGCATTTGAATTAAGCGAACTAGAACTAAGAACAGGATTAAGATTATTAATTTCAACTCGTTGAACATTCGAACTAAATATTTGCATATCCGAATTACTGTTAACAACATCTTCATATATTTTATCAAATTCATTTGTGATTTGATCTAAATTATCTAAATCATCTATAACATCTATTGCATCTTGTCCTGGGGCTTCCTGTGGTTGTTGAGGTACCTCTGGGGGTTGTTGACCATCCGGAGTTATTTCTTGAGCACTTGGATCATACATTCCCCAATCTTCTGCTTCTTGTAAATTCATTATTTTCCTTTTTGATTTAGTTTTTTATTAATTTCTGACATAAAAAACATATTGTCTTTAAAATCATCTTCTTTGTTTAAAAATTTAGAATCGATTTTATTAAATAAAGTACTAAACTTTTGATGAACCATTATTTCAATTCCTGTCTTACTATGAATTCTTAGAATATCCTTATACGCCTCATTAGATAAACTTATTTTAATATCATTAAAGAATCTTGTTTTTAAATCAATGAAATCTTTCTTTTTAAATACTTCTTTTTTATTAGATTCATTTCCGATATACATTGGAAGTATTTCTTTATATAAATAGTATTCGAATTTATATTTAATAAGATCATCTAAAATATCCAATGCCTTTTTAGCAGAATCCAAAGATATTTTTTCGTTAGATTTTTCATCAATTTTAGAATTTTGCTTAACTTTAAATAATTGATAAACTGTATAACTTATTGGTAAAACTATCCCAAAACTAGCAGCCATAATAATTTCTAAATTTTCATGCATGTGTACTCCTTATAATATAAAGAATATATTTATAGTACTATTAATAATACCATTAATAATACTATTAATAAATTAAATTCTAAAAGTATATGAATTAGCAAACCCATTATAATATTTATCTGCTTTTTCATCTTCTTTGTATTCATAATCATCAACTATCATATAATCTGTTCTTTTAGCTGATCCAAGTCCTTCGTAATTAAGACCACTTAATCCGTCTATTTCATCTCCAGGTGATTGAACACCCAAACCACTATCACCATATATGCTTTTATTTCCATCACCTTTTGTACTTACTGCTGCGTCAACTTCCTTCGATATTTGAGTAAATACATGAGACATTGCTTTTAACGCCATCTCAATATTTTGTCCAATATCGGTACCCATTACATAACTGGCCGCACCAGATATTTTTTTCTTAGCCTCATCTGCTACTTTTTTTAATTCTTCTTGTTCTTTGGTTAATTCTTTAAGATTATCTATCCCAGTAGCTATTGTTTTTGCCGTACTAGATCCTTTTGTACCAGTACCATTATACTGAACCGCGAAATCTTGCATTAATGGTACTATAGTTAATCTTACATCAACTAACATTGGTTGTTTAGAACTATTAAAAACAGTTTCATAAGAACCTCTAGAAATTGCCATTGCAGCAACTGCCCCAATTTTAAAATGAGTAATACCGTATGCTCTAACGTCCCAAACTAAAGGCATTGCATATGTAACCCCATTTCTGGTAATTGGTGCGCCTGTCGCCATCATAGTTAGAATAGGAATAGTTATATAATTTAAAATACTTGCTGGATCTCCACTAGGAGCAGCTAATTTTATAAATAAACTAAGTGTACTATTGTAACTAGAACTTTGCCAAACATTTGGTGTGGCAAATTGAACACCAAGCATTCTACCACTTAATAACGAAACCAATCCTGAGTGAGTACTAGCATTCGTTAATGCGTCAAGTGCTGAACCATAACTCATACTTTGCATTTTACCAATGACTGATTGACCACCCAAAGCTTTATTGATACTTGGTAAAAATGAATCCATTGTTTTCTGACCAAGTGCAGTACCTTTAGCAGTTATATCAGAACCAGAATTATTATCAGTAAAGTTATTTGAAATAGTTTCCGTAAAGGTACTATCATTTGCTCCTAGAATTCTAACAGAAGAACAACGCTTCCAATTATTAAAAATAGGCTCAGCTAATTTAAGTAAAGATTCCTCACTTAAAATTGGATGATTTTTAGCAATCGTTTTAAAAGATACTTTGGTGTATTTTACCATTTCAGCAATTACTCCTTTAAAAATAGCATAAACACTAGTATCTTTATTACCGGAATCGTATACATAAAAATTGCTTAAATCTTCTCCTGCTCCTAACATACCTGGATTTATTGTATAAGTTGCTGGAATCATATCTATGTAAGTAATATCTCTTAATAATATTTTTCCAAAATTATTTCCTTTATCTAAAGTAATTCCATATCCTGGGATTTTTCCAATTATAGCCACATTCGTATTACTCATTTTATTTTCCTTTTATTTTATCTTTGGTAACCGAAGTTATATAAGTTTTATTACTTTTTAAAGTATCTGCTATTAATGATAACATACTCGTTTGAATTTGCATTTGGTTTAATTTTTGTGGATCACTATTTGGCTTACTATTTAATGATTGGATTAAAATAGCAGTATCCTCTCTTAATGCTTTTATTTCTTTTTGAGCATCTTCGTGTAATTTATCAAATCTTTTTGTATCCTTTAACCTATCTTCTTCATCGATTTTACCATCGTGTTTTATATCTAATTGACCCATAATTTCTCTAAGTTTTTTCGCATGTTCATTATCTTTATCAACATTTTTTAATAATTTATAAGTTAATCCTTTTTTATCATATGTGTTTTCTCCAACGAATAATGAACCTCTTTTTTTATCATGTTCGTATTTTACTTTCTCTTTATTATTCATATCTTCTTTAATTTTAAAATCTTTTAATCCTTTTTTATCAAGTCCCATAGAAGCCATTTTTTCATCAGAAAGAACATAACCAAGCATATCTCCAATAAATGGAAGTTTCTGAACGGTTTTTTGAATTATAGCTTTCCAATCAGCCGACATTCCTGCCCCTAGCATCATCATTACTGCACCAACTCCTTTAGCGTGTGGTGCAGGCAATGACATTATCATAGACCCCATACCACTTAAAGCAAACCCAGCAATTTGAGTATTTGAATAACTTTCGGAACCGTTTTCGTTTTCAATGGATTTACCAAATGCTAATTTAATTCCACTTTGTACTTTATCGATCGAATCCGAGAAAGTAGGTAAATATTCAGATGCTAAATATCCAGCGCCTGCTAGAACAGCTAAAGAAGATGCTTTTTTATATTTCATAGCAGTTGTTAAAATACTTTTAAATACAAATGGTAAAAAAGTTTTCGCTAGACTAGCACCAGCACCAAGAACATTACCAATAGTTTTTCCAAAAGTACTTCCTTTTAGATTACCTAAAGATGACATTAAACCACCAGCTTTGTCTTTAACTGATACTGCATTTTCTTTTCGTTTTTGCCAAAAAGTTTTATTGTAATCTTTATCCTCTTCTTTTTCTTTAGCTAGAACCACAATTCCTTCAAATGCTTCTAACATTTTATTATCGTATTCTTCTTTTGCTTCAGCATCTTGAGAATCCTGCAATGATGTACCGATACCATTACTTTGAGAATATTTTTCTTGTAATTGATTTTTTCTCGTTTCTATTTCTTCGTTTCTTCTAGATTGAAGAAATTCTTTATTTTTTGGATTATCTTTTATTTCTTTTTCATAGTACTTATTAATATCTTCTATATTTTTTGAAAAAGTTTCTTTATATGAATTAACCAATTCTTTTTCTAATTTAAAAGTACCTGTTAAAGCATCGTATAAAAAAGATTGAGTTTTTTTATCTTCCGTACTTGTCAATTCCTTTTTATCTTCCGTATTTGACAATTCCTTTTTATCTTCAGTACCCGACAATTTAAGAAAAGAACCTTTCAGTGGTTTATCTGTTTTAGAGATATCTGTTTTAGAGATATCTGTTTTAGAGATATCTGTTTTAGAGATATCTGTTGATTTTTTAAATATTTTTTCTAACCATATATTTCTTTCTTTATCTAAATCTAAATTATTTAGATAAAGTGATGGAAATTGAGTTTCCATAAAACCAAGGGATAATTCATCCACCGAAGTAATACCAGAATCCACTTCGGAATTGTATAATTCCAATTCTTCTTTTTTTTCGGATTCTCTTTTTTTAATTCCTTCTTTTCTCCAATGCCATCCAGCAATTGAACCTAAAATAGGAAGTGTTCCTAATTTATCCCAACCTTTATCTTTAAAATCTTTCCAGTTGCTAGATTTATCAGAGGCATCTAAATTAGATTGTGTTTTATTAAAAAAACCATCACCACCAGAATCTTTATTATTTGAATCTAAATCAAGTTGAAGCATAGATTGTAATAAACTGGCAGAAAATGTTTGGATTGCTAATTGTTTTCCTTCTATAGTATCGGATGTTTTTAAAACACTTCCAATTTTCATTTCCGCAAGTACTACCATATTGGTAGGAATATTTAATTCTTTAGCTGTTTTTACTTGAGCATTTTCTAGTTTAGATTCTTCATCCATACCATACATAGTTTTAATTTGCTCGGATCCAGATTTACCAAATATCGATCCAGTTAAACTACCAACTTTAAATAATGAATTAAAATCAGTTGAAACTTCATGTGTTTTAATTTTTAAATTTTCATACCATTCTTCAACATTATCTAATTTCTTTTGAACTGCACCAATTTTTTTAGTACTTTTATAATCATTTGTCGTTGTAAAATCAGTATTCTGGCCTTCTGATACTAAATCAAGAATTTCGTTATGTGTAATAAATGTTTCATCATCTCCGTCTTTATCAACAAGTAATTTAGTTAAATCAAAAATAGCATTTAGATGAGAGGAATGTTTATCAATACTCTGTAAGTATTGCAAGGTTAATGATTCGGCAGGTGTTAATTGTCCAGTTACATTTAATAAATTTATTTGAGCAGCAGCTGAACCCATACCATCATATTGTTGTACTTGGATATCACTTGAAGCTTTTTTACCTAAATCAGCAGATTTATAATTAAATTTTTTATCGCTTTTATTTGCTTTTGATTTTATACCAGACATTGCTTTAGAACCAAGCATTGTTGCCATCATATACGAAATCATTCCAATAGCTGATCCATCAAAACCAGTCATATCCGCTATATTAGAACCACTTTCCATAAGAGCAGAACCAATACCAGTATCTTTACCAATCATTCCACCAATGCCTTCTAATGCTTTACCAGGCAAAGCAGCCATATGAGTTTCGCCAACACCACCTAAATAATTAGCATCTGATAAAATATTACCTCCAAGAAAAGCAGCTGAACCTGGGTTACTTAAAGCGTTTGGTACTTTCATCCCAAGTGCCATAGCAGCAGGATCCATCATATTTCCAGTAAGTGCTCCATATCCATAAGCTCCAGCCATACCAACCATAGAAGCATTTTTCATACTTTTACCGGCACTTAATGCAGAATCTGTTACTTGGGCAGCACTTAAAGACTCTCCTTTTTTTATACCTTTTGAACGAGTACTTATATCACCAACATCTTTAATACTGGTTCTATCCATATTTCTCCAAGCGATTGGTGCAGCTAAAGCACCAAGAGCAGATCCACCCATAGTAGCATAATCAGCTAATGATGATTTTCCTTCATCTGCTAAAGCACTACCAGCTGCACTACCTAATATTGGAGCAAGTGCTCCTGGAATAGCTAACTTAGAAAACTTCTCTGAATATTTTTTACTTAACCAATGGTTCTCCTGTTCTTCAGCTAATTTTTCAGCTTTCGTTTTAGATAATTTTTCGTATTCTGAACTATTAGCTCCCATAGAACACTCCTTATAATTAATTATATCTTTGTTTCTGTTCCGAAATTTAACGACAGGAAAATCTAAGACAAAAGTCTTAGATTTCTTTTATAAAGCAAATGAATCGAATTCAGAAACTATTTCAATTTTTTCACTGTATTCTAATTGTACCATCCCAATAGTAGAAATTGTTTTAATCCAAATATCATCTCCATTTTTATAAAACTCAGCAAAAAATTCATCTGGTTTAGTAAATGCGAATGGATTGAATATTTTATAAATAGTCGTTTCTTTATCAGTAACTGTAAAGTCTTGTTTAAATATATCATCTGATGTACTAATACTAATTATTTTTAAATCATCATCTAATTCAAATTTTAAATAGTTTGATTCAACTGCTTTAGAAGCATTTTGAATAGTTTCAACTAAATCAATGCTTAGTTCGGTTCTTATTTTTAATTCGCCTAAATCAGGAGCACTTATATTTAATGATGATTGGTTTTCAGCCTGAGGTAAAGTAATACTAGTACTTGGAATTCCATCAATTAAAGAAGTAATTAAATATCTAGAATTGTTGTCATCTTTAACAAACATTACTTCATCACCACCTTTAATAAGACCAAGTAACTTAGTATTTTTAGTAGGATCAATAATATCTAAATCATGATTATCAAAAAAGATATTTAAATCCGCATAAATATAACCAGCATTTTTAATTAAATTTAATCTCCCTTCTTTAATTCTAATAATGTCCTGTGATGTAGTACCTGCACTTAAAAAGGAAAGAATTTTAATTAAACCACCGTATAAAGAACTTCTAATTTTACCAATTTGGTAAACGCCTGCAGTAGGTGCTGGTGTATTATCATGAACTACTGGAGTTGGAGCAACCTCTTGTTTAAAATCATTTAATGATGTGTTTCCTGTGTTTCCCGGTACATTTTGAGCTTCCATACCTGCGATATTAATTTCTAAATTTTCCATTATTGTTTCCTTTGTTTTATTATAAATTATTTCTATGTTTTGTATAACTTAGATAAAGAAGCTTACGCTTCTAAATCTTTTAATACCGATTCTCTGTACTCGGCATATTTTGTTTTAATCTCATCCATTAATTCATCTTCCGTAAGATTAGTAACCACATGATTAGTATCAATTAGTCTTTCTTTTGATAATTCTCCAGTATACATTGATAAATATGGCATCATTCCTAAACCACCAGATACTGGATCCATAACTAAACTCATTGGATATTTAATACTAATACCATCATGATCTTCTGTGCAATCGCCTATGATTTGATCTCCGTTTACTAAACCTAAAATATTTAACATTTTTATTCCTTATGTATTTATTAATATTGTATCATTTTCCGTTGGTGAAAATGAGATAATCGGTAAAACGATTTCTTTTGAAGCTATATTATTTAACTTGGCTACTTTTTTAATTATACTTGTTATTCTAAGACTATAATATTCTATAAAAAAATCAATGAACGATTCATATTGAAGATTCGATCCTTTTGCAAAGGTATTTAATTGTTTTAAATTAACTTCTGGGTTAAGTCTTATAAATTTAGTATTTCCTCCTATTACTAATTTAGTATTTTCGGATGTTTCTGAAACTCCTAAATCTATGTTTTTTATCTCTTGAAGAAATGATTTAATTATATCTTCTTTTAGTTCATTTTGTTTTTTCATTTAATTTCCTTTTTACCAGTCACTGAATGCTCCAACAACCGCTTGATTATTTTGATCAGTTATTGGTTGTTCAACTAATTGAGATGGTTCAATTCTATTTTCTTGAACTAATTCATCCGTAACTTGATTACTTAACACTTCTTCTTCTGATTTAATTTTAAAAAAATCAAAGTATATGCTATCTGTACTTAATTTTTTAATACTTAATAAAATAAAGGCATTTCTTAATTCAGGAGAAATGCTGTTTAAAATAGTATTACATTCATCGTCCGTTTGTATAGTTCTTCCGTGAACTGCTCCAGTAACTGGAGCAGTTTGTTGAGGTTGACCTGGTTGACCTCTTCTTGGTTCGAAATAATTTTCACTTGGTAAATTATTCATTTTAATCCTTTTTAATTATGCTAGCATAAATCCTCTAACATTTGAGTATAATCTCTCTTCCTGAACGAAATCAACATTAGGTGGAAATGAAGTTCCGAATAATAAATTAGCTCCACCACCAGCAAATATTACTTTATCTGATGTACTTAGTAATTTACGTTCTCTTGTTAAAATACTATTTCTAAGTTTTTTAAGAAAATTTGATTTTAATTCTGTTATGATTTCTGTCACTTTAGGTTGAGGAACACCATTATAAATAAATTTATTTTTAAGAAATATTGCGAGAGCTTCGTTATCTGAAAAAGACATACCGTATTCATTTTCTAAAAAATCAGAAAATGATTTTATAATAGAGCTAACCCCATGACCGGGAAAACTTCTAGAATTATTTTTCTGAGGAACACCATTATTAAAATATAAACCATTAATTGTGTTAAATCCAATATCTAATAACATTGCTGCATCTGGATGAGGTATTTTAGAAGTATTAATATAATCTATATATGCTCCAGCTCCTTGTGGTATAATTTTAATATTATTAAATTTATACACTCTACCATCTACTGTAAAATTAGATAATCTTTTTACATAATCATCCTTATTTTTCCAATCGGCTAATGATAACCCTAATCTTAATTCTAAATGATCTTGAGCTTCTTTATTAAAATCAATTGCTCCAAGTTTAAATAAAATACTAAACATAATGATAGGATCATATTGGTATTTAAATTTATAGTCTAACGTACTAAATGATTCTGTACTTGTTTCACCGACCAGTAAATCCTCTCCTTCGAAAATAAAAGAAGAACTATCACCATAACATAAACCAGTATCAATATTAAAATTTATAGCGGTTGGTTCTGTACTTAATTTACCTAAACAACTAGTTTTAGTACTACTATATCCTAAGTCTAAACCAACTGGTGTCAATTGTTTATTATTTAACACCATCGTATAATTTTTATATTTATCGTAATTAATTTTTTTACCAGAAGTCTCTGAATTTACGTCAGGTGCCTCTTGCTTGTCTTGACTCATTTAATTCTCCTTTTTAATCGTTTTGGAATTTTATTTAAGTTCTTAAATATATCTATATCTTCTATATTAAAGTTATCTTTATATTTAACCATAAATTCTTTAAATTCAAGTTCTGTAAAATAATCATCCCGTTTACTAAAATTATATATATGTTCCAAAATAGCTTTTAATTTATCAATATGTTTAAAATCATTTTGATAAATAAAATTAGTTCTTGGGTTTATAGAATCGGTATTTAATAAATCAAATTGTATTTTTTTAAAATAATCTAATCTTGATAAAGAGATAAATTCTTTATTAAATATTAGTGATTTATTAATTATTTCTATATAATTAATATATAATTTATCCAGATATTCTAATCTTTCTTTCTTAGTAATTCCGTTTTTAGGTAGATTATGTTTATCAATTCCTTGTGTGTTGGTTATGTATTTTTCAATAAGTTCCTTATCCTTTTCGGAAATAGTTTTAAAACCACAATAAATATAGAGATCTTTTGTAAATGAATATAATTGCAATTTTAAATTTTCTTTTTTATTCATTAATGAATTATCAAAATGATATTTAACTATTTTATTTTTAAGTTGTTGTAGTGGAAACTTTAATATTTTTGGAATTTTTAATTCCAAAAAACCTTCTATAAAAACTGGAATTAAACCAGTTTTTAAAAATTGATTGTTTTTCATTATGTGTCCTTTGTTTAGAATTACATTTATAATCTTCTGGGTTAAATTTTTTAGTCAGTACTTCATATTCCAGCATATCAATCCTTTATTTATATTCAAAAATCGATTCATTAAATTCACTTTCGATATTTCTTTTTAAAATCATTTTAGCATTCGTCTGATACTTAGTAAACGTACTTGTAAAAAAGAATTGTACCAAAGGAAATTGTTTATTTTCGGCTACCCTAACAATTCTTCCAATACTTTGAAGAACAGTAACTTTACCGATAATTGGTGAACCAAAAACAATATGACTCAGATCTTCTTTATCAAAACCAGCACTTAATAATCCATAATTAGATACTAAATTTTTACAAGTTTTAATACGGTTTTCATAAATCTCCAGAGCATTTGCTAAATTAGCTTCTTGTTCTAGTTTACTTTCAGATGATTTTTCTTTATACAATTCATTAGCTTCTTTTCTTTTAATTTCTTTATTTTTTACTCTTTGATTAAGAAATTCTTTATGTTCTTTTAATTCTAATCTAAGTTCTTTATTTTTAGCTTTTGCTAAATTTTGTGAATCTATTTTAGAATTTCCTATAAGTTTTAATGGTCTTTCATCTTCTGGTAGTAATAACCATTCTTCTTCTGTAAATAAATTTTTATAATGTTCTATAAATTTATCTATCATTTTAATAGTTGTAAAAAGTACTACTGAAACATGTCCTTGACTTCTTTGGTATTTAACCCATTTAGCTAAATAATCAAAATAAAAATCTTTTTCATATAGAAACATATTATAAAAAGTAAGAAATTTAATATAATCAGTTTTCGCTGCCCATATTAACGTTTGTAATTCTTTTTTAGAAAAGGCTAAAGGAGAACCATCATCCGAATTCAAATCAAAAATTTCAATTTTTGGATGAAAGTTTTTATGATCCGATTTAAAGATTACTTCTCCAATACTATTTTGTAATAGAAAATCAGAAATACCTCTTCTGAATGGTGTTGCAGTTAATCCTAATACATTATTAGTTTTAAAAATACTAGATACTTTACCATACCCCTTCGCTCCTGAACCATGAGCTTCATCAAATATAAAAAGATCAATTTCTTTATATAAATCTTGTAATTCATTATAAGGTATTCTTTTTAATTGAGATAAAACAGATTGTACTTTAGCGATTACTACTTTAGAATTTCTTAAACCATTTTTAATATTGGTTGTATCCGATCCTTCCAAACAAAATATATCATTTTCGTTAAGATTGGAGAATTTTAGAAAAGCTTCTTTCCACTGTTTTACTAAAATATCCTTAGGTACAATGACTATCGGCTTCTGAAAATTTAATAAATGAATTAAATGAACTGCTAAAACAGTTTTACCAAAACCAGGAGTTGCCTGAATAATACCATTGAATGCTTCTGTTTCTGAGTATCTTAATTTTTCTAGAACCTCGAATGCTGGTAATTGTTCATCTCTAGGGATAATTTCAGACTTGTATATTCTTGGTTTTTGATTTATAACTTCTTTATTATATTCCGATAATTCTTTTTCAAATTGTTTTAACTTAGGTTCTAAATCTAGATAAGCATTTAAATGAGATAATTTAGAAGCATTTTCTTTCCAGAAGAATTTTGGAACTAGTACCCAATCAGGTATTATTGTTTCAAACTCTTCTATTTTTTGCATATCTAAATATTTTAGATTTTTATCATAACAGTTTACTAAGAGATTTACTTCATCTGAATGAAAATCTTTTATTCCCTGAGATATATTTCCTCTCGTTAAAATATCATTCCATACCTGATATGGTATAAAATTTTGATATGTTATTTCTTCCGACATTTTAGTATTCCTTTTCTTAAAATATTTTCTATATTTTAAAATCTTTATATGAAATTCTAATTAATTTTTATTATTTTCTTTACAAAAATTATTTTTAATTTCATTATTTTTTCGAGTATTTATAAATTAAATCTATTTATCCATTCTTTATCAGAAATGTTTTTCTCAGAGTATTCCCTTTCTATAGAGATATGTTCTAATATATCTATATAGCTTGTTAATGATAACTAGATAACTATTGGTAGTACGTGGTACTCTTAGTTATCTCTAAAATAGATAACTATAAATAGTTGAAGAATTTTATAACAAGTATTAATATAATCTTAACAAGGGTGTTTAAAGCCCTAAAAATAGGGCTTTGGTATTCTTGAAAATACTAAGATTTCAAGAATCGATGTAAGGTCTAAATATTTTTCTTGAAATAACTATTGGTAGTACGTGGTACTCTTAGTTATCTCTAAAATAGATAACTATAAATAGTTGAAGAATTTTATAACAAGTCTTAATATAATCTTAACAAGGGTGTTTAAAGCCCTATTTTTAGGGCTTTGGTATTCTTGAAAATACTAAGATTTCAAGAATCGATGTAAGGTCTAAATATTTTTCTTGAAATAACTATTGGTAGTACGTGGTACTCTTAGTTATCTCTAAAATAGATAACTATTAATAGTTGAAGAATTTTATAACAAGTCTTAATATAATCTTAACAAGGGTGTTCAAAGCCCTAAAAATAGGGCTTTGGTATTCTTGAAAATACTAAGATTTCAAGAATCAATATAAGGTCTAAATATTTTTCTTGAAATAACTATTGGTAGTACGTGGTACTCTTAGTTATCTATTAATAGTTATCGTGTATTTTTACTTTAAAATAAGTTATATTTTATATAGATATTTTATAATCAGTAAAGAGTTATATAATTCTTTATATTTTATTTAAAGCATGACTATAAAGCTTAGTTATTTAATACCCTGCGATGAAGCGGGATGAAAGGTTATTATGAAAAATTTTATAATAAATGGATTAAACATCTGGATGAATATAGTTTTCTTTGGTGGAAAAGAGTTCAATGGAAATAGAAAAGACTTTATTAATTTTATGATAATAGCTACAATAAGTACTTTGTTATTCTTTGTATTGTTATTTACCTTATTACAACTGTTTCTAGATTTCCAAGATACTTATAATATTGTCAATTTTATAAGTTTAGGTGTAACATTTGGTACACTATATCAATATGTATCATCGTATAATAAACGTTTAATTGCAGTTGGTTATTCAAAAGGTTTTAGAATAGCTATAATAGTATTAGCGTTTATACCTATTCTAAGTATATTTTCATTAATTGCTCTTTTCAGAGCAGATAATGCGATTGCTTAGGCGTTAGATATGTTACTGTATCAAAAGATAAATTTAACTACTGCTATTTTAGCAGCTGGAACATTAGGAATTATTATTGGGATTAAAATCCCTGATAGTTTTTTCTTTTGGAGCTTGATTGGAGGTGGATTAATAATTGCTAGTTTATCTGGTAAATTATCAATTCGTTCTCTTAAAATAAAAGAATTATTTTAATTCTTTTATTTATACTATAAAAAGGATAAGTGTGAAACACACGAAGAATATTGTTTTTAATTTTAGAGGTATGGAATTATTTCCATATAATTTAAATGGACAAAAACCAAATGAATTAAAGAATATAAAAGATATTATTTCATTTGATAATGGAATAAGATCTGGAAAATATCCTTTAATTCCAGTTTTTAAAAATGATGTTAAAATAGGATATGAATTAAAAGAACCTATTTTTGGTATATATAAATTAATTAAAAAAGGATAAGTGATGTCAAAAAGAATAGATTTAGTTGGTAAAAGATTTGGATTTATAGAAATACTTAGTTATAAAGAATGTATTGATACTCATGCTGTTTATAATTGTTTTTGTCATAATTGTAAATCAAGTTGTATTAAAAATGCTACTAATTTAAAAAGTCAAAATCAACAAAGATGCCTTAAATGTTCTAATGAAAAATTAGTAAGATCAAAACAGAAGGAAATTTTTAATAAGTATTTAATTATTAAAAATATGAATACTTTAGTTAAAATTACTGGTTTAAAATTAAGCGTTGTTAGACGTATAGTTAAGCTTGGTAAGGAGGGAGAGTATGAAAAAATTAATTAGAATGGAAACCATTCTAGGGTTATTATTAATCCTAGAATATTCCAAGGGATTGGGTTTTAGTATCTATCCTATTATTTTTTTAACGGTTATTTTATTATTTCAAATGTATGATTTATCTAAATTAGGTCATAATAAAAAAATGATAATTATAGCATCATCTGCCGGATTTTCTTCTTGGATAGCAATACTTTGGATAACCTTAGAAATACTAGAATTTTACATTGGTAAAATTACTAATAAAAATATTAAAGAGGTATATAAACAGAAAGTTTATAAGGTAGAAGTTAATGATGGTAATTATAGTTATACTTTTGTAATTACTAGAAATGATATTATCAGAAGTTATAAAAAATATAATCCTATATCTAAAAACGAAACGGATAAAGATTATAAAAAACGTATTAAAAATGCTAAAAATTTAATTAAAAAGGATATGTAATATAAGAGAGAATTCTCTGGTTTATCGAATTAAAGTAAAGATAAGTACTTTAGAATAAGTACTATCAACTATAGATATTTTATAAACAGAGTAAAGAGGTTTTAGTGAAAGGCTAAGATATTTTTACTTTAAGTTAATTAAGATTGGTAATGGAAAGTTACCGATAGAGAATTATATATTTAAATATGTGGGGTCCGAGATGGTCCGAGATGGTCCGAGATGGTTCTAGATAATTCGTTAGGGTTATCAAGGTAGTATCTATACGAAAGTTTTAAATTATCAGAAACGGTTTTCTCATACTTGAAGGCTAACGCCTGATTGAAAGGTTTCCAAAGTAAGATAGTTATAAATTGAGTATATTACTAAGTTATCTAACGATAACTAATTACTATTTGGTACATAGTAATTCCACATTAAAGTACCAAAAATCAACAACACGTCTAAAGTAATTTAGATCTTTTAGATTTAAATTACTTTAGAGGAACTTTGGGTTCTTCCTAGAAAGGTGAGAACGAAGTTTTTTCCAAAAAGAGTATGACTTATTTTAGATGTAGGTCCAGAATAAATTCTGGGTGTATATAACTCTTTTAAGAGAGTTTTATTAAACCAAATGGTCTGTAAAAACTTTAAAGCATGACTATAAAGCTTAGTTATTTAATACCTGCGATAAGGTGTTAAAAGGAAGGAACAATTTATTTTTTATTGGAGGTTGTTATGTAAAAATATCTATACTGTATATGCGCTAATGTCGCTAAGTTTTTAGCAAAAATAATTTAAAATTAAATAGGAAATATAATGAGAATAAGTGATGTAATAAATGGATTAAAGAAGTTAGGTATGATTGGAGCAGCTGCTATAACAATGGTAATAATCGGATTCAATAGTTTTTATGTAGTTGAAGGTACTGAGTATGCGGTTGAAAGACCTCCTTCGGGCGAGCTACAAGGCGTCATTGAACCAGGTATACATTTTAAATGGCCTTTTGTATCAACTGTAACTTATTACGATCAGTTTCAAACAATCAGTTATGTAGATGAAAAAGGTAAATCAATGGGTACCCTTAAGAGAATTACTTTTGCTGATACTTATATGGGTTGGATAGGTGGTACTATTAGATACCGATTATCTGCTAATCCAGAACTCTTAGTAAAAATGCATAAAGCTTATTTAAATGAAGATAATCTTTTAAGAAGTGGGTTGAATCCAATATCTAAACAACTTCTTACCTATACTGCAAACCAGATAACTGGAGAATCATTTATGCAAGGTGGTCAGAATGAGTACCAAGCTAGAGTTGAAGACCAAGGCAACAATGGTCTCTATGTTACCAAAAGAGTTAAACAATTAGTGAAAAAAAATGCTTCTAATATTGGATTAAATAATCAAAATCCAAAAGAAAGAACGCAACGAGATTCATTTATTTATTTAAATAAAAGACAGACAAATGATAAAGGAGTTTTCTTAAGACAAGATCTTCCAATCAAACAATACGGTATTAAAATTGTTCAAGTTACGATTGATGATTTTAGACCTGAGACAGCATTAGAAGCTTTTATTACTCGTAAGAAAACACAAATTGCTAAACGTCAAGGTCTTATTGAAGACCAAGAGAACGAACGCCAATCTGCTATTACGGCGGAACTTAAAGGTACTAGAGAGCGTGTTCAAGCAAGACAAGAAATGCTTAAAGAAAAAGATGCTGAAGTTATTCGTGCGCAAAAAAAAGTAGAACTTGAGCAAAAAGAATCGGATCTGCAAGTCGTTCGTAAAAATAAAGAACTTGAGATAGCAACTGCAAATCTTGGAATTCAAAAAGCAAATGCTGCATCTGCGTTTCAACAAGCAAAGGCTATTGAGTTTAAAGGTTTAGCTGAAGCTAAAGTTAAGAAAGCAATGTATAGTGCGGTTCGTAAAGACATTCTTCAATTAGAAACAGATAAAGCAATTGCTCAATATAAATACAAAGCATTGCCTAATATTAAAGTAGTTATGCCTACTACAGTTATGACTGGTGGTAATGGTGGTAATGTTGGTAATGGTAATAACCTTGGTTCGTTACAAGAACTTACAAATCTTCATATAATCGATAAATTAAAATAACTATCTATAGTTATAACTAAGGATGGTTCCTTAGTTATTTTAAAAAGGATAATTATGAAAAGTGATTGAATACTAAAATATTATAAAAATGGATTTCTTCATAGAGAAGATGGCCAGCATATTGTACATTGGATGGAAGAGTAAAGGTTTATTATTATAATGATCAAGAGTTATCTGAGGAAAATTATAATAATATTATTAAAGAAATTAAAAAGGAATTAAAAGATGATAGTAGCGATAAATAAAAATGATGGTACAAGTATTTTTAGAGACAAGGTCTCTAAAATTGAAAGAACAGAAGAGAGTTTAGTAATTGTCGCAGATGGTAGAATCAGAACATATCAATTGGATACAATTAGCACTATTACTAGTATTACAGATAATGGTGTTGTAATGGATAATTATACTATTCCTGAAAAAGACGACGAAGAAACTTCAGACGACGAAGAAACTTCAGACGACGAAGAAACTTCAGACGACGAAGAAACTTCAGACGACGAAGAAACTTCAGACGACGAAGAAACTTCAGACGACGAAGAAACTTCAGACGACTAACTATTAATAGTAATAACTAAGGATGGTTCCTTAGTTATTATATAAAACTTTATAGAAGTAATTTAAAAAATATTTTAGTAATCGAGATGGTGTTACCCTCCGATAAATAAATAAGAATTACTTCTATAAGGTTTTATTGAGATAAAACCAAAAGGCGCCAGAAATGGTTAACGATTAAAAAGAACGAGGAGTTCAAAATGCATTTATTAAAAATTAGTGTTAGGGATATCAATATGAGAAAACTATGGAAAATAAGTGTAATTGCTAAAACAGCGATTAATGCAAATTTTTTAGGGTTTAACTTTCCAAATGAGGGTTTAATGGTTTTAAGTTTTTCTAAGATACCTATGAATCATAGAAAACTTAAAGATGAATTAGAGCTATCTTTAATTAAATAATGTATAAAATTTAATTAATGGCCAAGCTGGGCTTAAAATGAAGCAGGTACGAGTTGTCGAAAGACTATAAAACTACGAGAACGTAGTCCTGGTCACAGGTTCTTATTAAAGGAGAAAATATGAATGAGTTAATTAAAAGAGATTATATATTTAAAGTAAACGATTCTGAATATGCTAAAGAGTTATTAAACGCTTTAATTAAATATCATGAGAAACAAGCACTTCCTTTTGGTTATACGAAAATGCTTAGAAAACATCATGGTATTGCTTTTGGAGAGCAAGGTTCTGGTATCGACGGGAGTTTAAGACTTAGTGATATGTTAAAAGGTTCTTATAAAGGTTTTATAATTAGTACTTATTTAACTCAACCTTATATTAGAGAGATTATAGAGCCAGAACAATTTGGTATATTTGCTATGGTTGGTCATTTTGATATTTGGGAAATGAGTTAAATTATCTATAGTTATCTCTATTAGAGATAACTATCTATAGTTTTTATTTATTTTTAAATTTTTAAAAAGGATAATTATGTATATTGTACCAAATAGCTTAGCAAATAACTTAGTAAATGAATTTTTAAATAATTCAACAAATGGATTGATTTTAAAAATTATGGATCATTTTAGTATCGGTAAATTCAGATATCAATTAACGGAATTATCATATGATTTTAATTATCGATTTAAAGAAGTAATTGATAAATTAAATGAGGCAAATTTTTTAATATTAAATGCTTTATTTAATGATAAAGATTTTGAAAAACTAAAATGTTTCTGTACTGATATTTCAGAGAATGAAATACAAGAATTTTGTCAACCAACTTTATTTAAAATTTATGAATTTTTAAGTATTCCATCTACTCAAGAATTAAATCTCTTAAAAAGGAATACTTTAATTCATCTAAACAGTTTAAAATTAATTACTTTCTGTTATGAAGATAAAACAGGAATAATTTTATTAAACTGCTTAGAAGAAATTACCATACTAAGTCCAATATTAGAAAATATCGGACGGTATAAAGGCGGTAGTAATTATTTAGGCAATCCGGATGATTGGACAATCTTAAATAAAATATTTGTTATTTTAGAATCTAAACCAAAAGCTTTTAAAGATATAGTTTTAAAAGAGTTAGGAAGATATAACTATTACGAGAAGAATGCTGGATGTTAAGAATAAATACACATAATACAAATCCAAATTTTACAATAGTTTTGCCTGGAGCATGCCAGGCAAAATGTAACTTTTGTGAATGGGAAAAGAAAACCGTAAATGAAGAAAAAGCCTTTTTAGCAGGTTTGGAATTTTCTTTAGAAAACTTACCAGATAACTTTAAACAGATATCTATTAGTGGTGGTGAACCATTATTAAGCCCAGTGTTTGATAAAGCGTTGCGATTAATAAATAAATATAAAAATGCTAATAAATTCAATAAAGTTGTTTTAACAACAAATGGGAATGAATTTTTAAATAAATTTATTTTTTCTAGATTAAACGGTATTGATTTTGTAAATATTTCTCGTCATGCTATTTCTGATATCACTAATGAAGAGATTTTCGAAACGAAAGATATTCCAAATAAATACGATCTTCATTTAATTAATAGTAATTTAAAACGGTATTGTTTTACTCCTAATATTAATTGCGTTGTTACTGATGAAATGGAATTAAGTATTTTTAAATGGATTGATTTTTTAGAAAGCGTGAATGTTAATTCAATTAGTTTCCGTAATCAATATAATGATTTTTCTATTAATAAGATGGAAGCCTTTTTAAGAGAAAATGATTGTATATCTATCATGGAAGAGTGTCCGGTTTGCGAAACTACTATTTTCAAAATAGGAAATTACAGAATTAAATTTCATAAGAGTAGTTTTGAACCAACCGAAGTTTTTGAAGAATTACCTGCTTTTGGATTAGATGAAGTATATGAAGTTATTTTGCAATCAGATGGTGTACTTAGCTCCGATTGGAAAGGAAATAAAATATTACATACCCCAACCACTTCCGAATTTATAGAGTCTCTTAAACTGACAAGAATTTCATCGATTCAAGATGATAGTGATGATAGTGATGGATATATCGGTTGTGGTGGATATAGCAGTTGTTAAAATATAAAATTAAGGATAAAAAAATGTTCGAATACATAAACAATATTATCAATTCTATTGATAAAAGAATAAGTAAAAGAAAAAATAAAAAAACGTTTAATGCGTTTAATAAAGCAGGTTATGGTTTATTTGAAATTAAGCACGTACTTGATAACAATAAACCATTTAAATGTCATAAAATTGTTTCTGAGGAGAAGTAATGGGTATCTATATAAAAAACCCAATTACATTATTGTTAAGCGGTAAACCAAATAAGGTTTACGATGAAGTTAAAGATTTCGATTTTGAAAACAGTAATAAAGAAACAGTAATAGTTTCTTTCGTTCAGAATAAATACTTTAGAACAATGGAAGTTTGTTATAAACCTAAAAAAATTGAAAAATATAAAAATCATCTTTATGGAGAATATCCATTAGATAAAGTATTTAATCAATTATCAGCTGATGACAAATTAAAATTATACAATAGATTAAAATTATGAAATCTATTAATAATTGTTTCTCTAATGAATTCTAACCAGATAACTAAGGTATTTTATATGACTTTAGGAGCAACAAGTAAAAAGGTATATAAAGAAATTAATACAGAAGTTAATAAAACAAAGGAAATATAATGATACATGTAATAGAAAATTTTACTAAAGATGGTTATGCTGTAAAAACACTAGTTGGACATTTTGGCCAATTAAATGGATACGTTGGTATACCAATTAATAAATATAGAAATATGGTTGAAAAAGGTTTTTGTTATTATAATGATATTTATTGTCATGGTGGTGTAACATTTTCAGAGCAAGGTAGCTTTCCAAAACAAGTTCTTAAAATTAATAGTTCTGGAAAATTATCATTTACCGAAGTTGATAAACAATTATTTGATGCTCAATATTTTTGGTTAGGTTTTGATACGGCTCATCATTATGATAGCGCAGATAAAGATTACTTAGAAGCAATTCTAAGTAAAGAAGATTTTGAAAGTGTTATTCAATACACCACGAATTTTCAATTCATGGGCAGTGGTCCAATAAGAACACATGCTTATGTTATGGAAAATATAAATGATATGTTGACTCAAATTAAAGAGTTTAATAAAGAAATAAAAAAAGAAGAGGTATAATATGTTAAAAACAAAAGTTTTAAAAGATGGTATAGTTTGTGTGTGGCAAGGAACAGTATTAAAGGAAACTGAGGAAATTGATTTTATAGAATTCATAAAATCATTAGGTGCAGAAGAAGTTAAAGTACTTGGTACAATAATTACAAAAGGGGACCAAGGAGATGAAAATGAAACTACAGGTGGTAGACAAGATTTGTTTTTCGAGGTAACTTATAAAGATATCAGTTTTCCTATAAAACGATTAAAAGCAGGAATTAGATGGTTAGAAGATGTCCTTAGTGATATCAACGGTTATAAAGATAATCCAATATATCCAGAATATATAAAAGATTATCTATAAAATAAAATGGATAGTATAGATACTATCCATTTTTCTCAAGAAAAATTTTATTATTTTTTAAAATATTTTCTATATATTTATAATCGGAATATTTTATTCTAATTAAATCAATATTATTTTTTAAACAAAAGTTATTTTTTAAAATATCATTTTTTAAAGTTTTTTTAAAAGATTCTTCGCCACCAAATATCATCACCGCTTCAAAATGTTGTTGACCATCATACTCTATTAAAATATTTAAATCTACTAAGTAAAAATCGAATCTTAATCGAGAAATAGATGAATTTTTAAAAGAATATTCTTGTTTGTAATTAATACAATGCTCTTCTAGATACTCTCTTATTTTTCGCTCTCCTTTTGATTCTTTAATTTTTATAGCGCAGTATGGGCATCCATGTCCTTGTTTATGATCATTTGGTTTCTGACTAAATGATTTTTTACATTGATTACATAATATTTCTATTTTGGTAATTGTATTCTTAAAACTAATACCAGAATAATCGTATTTATTTCCATGAATTTTTTTAAAATCGTTTATGTGCTCGTCTTGAGTTTTTTTACAAAATGATTTACAATATTTACAACCATGTTTTTTATGAGCATTTGGAGTTTGCCAAAAACTTCCATGAATTGGACAAATTATTTCTATTTTCGTAGTATTGTTAATATAATTTACCTTTGAATAATCGTATTTATTTCCATGAATTTTTTTAAAATCATTAATACTATTTTGTAAGTATTTATTTTTTTTTGAATTATATAAACATTTAAAACATATAGTACCTTGTTTATGATTAAATGGAGTTATAAAAAAACTTCCATGAATCAAGCAAATTATTTCTATTTTCGTAGTATTGTTAATATAATTTACTTTTGAATAATCGTATTTATTTCCATGAATTTTTTTAAAATCAGTTATATGTTCCTCTTGAGTTTTTGCCATAAAATTTCCCTTTATTAAAATATCTGGTAATCATCCATATAATTATCATCATCTTCAACATTAGTATCTGTATAATTAACTACTCCGTATTCATTTAATATATTTTTTCTTAATTCTTTTTCATCTTCTTTATCTTTAAAAACATTTCCAGCATGTTGTATTTCTTTTGGAAGCTTGGTTATTATTTTATTTTCTAATTTAAAATCATGTTCCATAGTACTGAAAGTAACATTTAGATAAGTATTTATTTCTGCTTGAGTTATCTTTAACCCTTCTGGAGTATCTTCTGTAAGTAAATCTCCTTCTTGGATCATATTGTGCCTTAACCATAAAGTGAAAACATAAGCTAGGATGACATCATCGTGTTGTCCAGGACTTGCTTCAAATCGTCCGCTTGCTTTTTGCTCCAAAGTTCTCAATTCATTTTGCAAATGTTTACCCTGCGCTAATTTAGGATCAGTGTTTAAAAGACTAAGTAAAAGATTAAAATATTGTTCTCTGTTTGTTTTATTCGTCATAATACCAGGAACCCTTTCGCCAGAGCTTTTAGTTAATGTATAATGTAAAAATTCTTCATACTCAAATTTTATTTTTTCAGGAGCTTCTCCAAAAATAACTTCCTCTATAACTCCAATACCAAAAGAATTGCGTTCTATAAGTACACTTAATGTTTTTGGAGTTAATCCACACGCTACTTGCAATTGTAAAATAACTGATTTTACCACAGCAGCGAATCGTTTAATAATATTAAATTTACCTTTATACTCTCCAACTTGTTTTCCTGTTTCGGCTTCTGTAATTACTATAGTACTGAAATCGGCTTTAGCAGCCGTACTAGCAGCATTATCAACACCCATTAAATATAATTTTTCTGGATCAAGTTCTTCAAATAAATCTAATTTTTCTCCATAAGCTAAATCTAGAACTAAAGCTGGGGGAACTGCTTGAAATTGTTCAAGCACTTCATCTGGAAAAACAGCATTGTTAGAACCTAAGAAAACTAAGTTAAGTTCTTGATTAACTCTTCTCATATTAAATTGTAGTTCTTTTTGTTGTTTTTTATACCAATCATCATCCTTACCCGTTTCGGACCAATGCAATTCTAACTTAGCAAAGTTATTTCTATAATCATGAGAATTAAGAATTTCTTCATGATTCTCAACCGGTCTATTTGAATCAGTATTCCAGACCTCGGAATAATCCCAAGATTGTTGCCAAAGATTATAAAAGAAATTACCATTAGAACCATTTGGAGTAGTAGTCATAATAACGTTGGTAGGGAAGTTATTCTGTTTAGCAAGAACCCTAGCTTTTGAAACGACTGGTTGTAAAGAACCCCAAACAATATCCATATGAGGAATAAAGGCAGCTTCATCTATATAAATTACAGGTGCTGTCATACCCCTACCAACAGTATCTGGATTAATAGCTCCGGAAACATAATTCGAATTTAATCTAGAACCATTTGCTAATTCAAGATACGTTTGTTTTTCACCTTTATTACTTTTTGGTACTTGTAACCATTTTGGTAATAATGATAGCATACTATACATGCGTTCGACAAAATCCAAAGCAGATTTTTGCTTTAGGGTTAGAAACTCTACTTTAACTTTAGGATGAAATAATAAAACCCATAATAGATATTGAGCAACGGTAGTAGTCTTATAATGCTGTCTTGATGCCATCATAGCAACATTATCACATTCTTGAATTAATTTAATAAAATCAGAATATTTTGGAGTCTTTAGCCACTCATCGGCTTCACCAACTTTTATTAATCCACCTGGGACTTGAACAGTAACATAATTTTTTATAAAATATAAAGCAGATAACTTACATTTTAGATATTCTGTTTCTCTATTAAAACTTTTATTTGAACCAGTTTGAGATATACTTTTATACTTAGTCATTAATTTTTGAGCTACTGAATTATCAGTAATTATATTAGACATTGAATTTCCTTTATTTATTTATATTTAGTTCTTCAACTATTTTGGAGATAACTATTAATAGATAACTAAGGGTACCACGCACTACCAATAGTTATTTCGAGAAAAATATTTAGACCTTATGACGATTCTTGAAATCTTAGTATTTTCAAGAATACCAAAGCCCTAAAAATAGAGCTTTAAACACCCTTGTTAAGATTATATTAAGACTTGTTATAAAATTCTTCAACTATTTTGGAGATAACTATTAATAGATAACTAAGAGTACCACGTACTACAAATAGTTATTTCAAGAAAAATATTTAGACCTTATGACGATTCTTGAAATCTTAGTATTTTCAAGAATACCAAAGCCCTAAAAATAGGGCTTTAAACACCCTTGTTAAGATTATATTAAGACTTGTTATAAAATTCTTCAACTATTAATAGTTATTTATTTCTTCAACTATTTTGGAGGTATCTCCAAAATAGATAACTAAGAATAAAAATAGTCCGAAATTTAACGACAGGAGAAGACGATATAGAATTAACTATATCGTTTCTTTACCATATTTAGAAAGAGAAAATTTTAGAGTATTATGTGCTGGGGAAACCCAATCAACACCTTTCATAATTCCAGATCTTTCTGCAGTTCTAACTTTTTTAAATTTACCAAATTTACCAAATGGTGCATCGCCTGTTTCTAAAGCACTTTCGAATATTATAGTACTTACTTTTTCTAGAATATTAGCTGCTTCTTTATTTGAACAATCAAACTCTTTAGCTATAGCTTTTTCTAAATCAATTTTTTTCAAAATAAATCCTTTTATTAAGTTATAGATTAGTTATCTCTAAAATAGATAACTAAAGATAGTTATTTTGAATATCGTTCCATATCCTCAATCAGGTTAACTTCTTCAGCGTCTAACGATAATCCAGTATGAGAACTTTTTAAAGTAATATTTACCAAAGATTCAGCAAATGAGGCAACCGAAATTTGACCAATTTTCGAATGATCTTTTAATTGTAATTCTTCCTGAGCCAATGGATTATAACATGTTTTACAAATACCATCTCTTGCTTGACAATAAAGAGCACTTCTTAAATAAATAGTTTTGCCTAATAAATGTTTAATATCTTTTAAATTAGTACTTATTTGCTCTAATGAACTTCCAGAAGCACTTGTACTATAAATTCTACCTTTGAGATTATTTAAAATTTTCTCTCCTGCTTCACCTAAATGGATTTTAAATTTTAAATATCTTTTTGTACCACAATCTTTACTGGTGGATAATTCTAAACTTTCCATTGTGGTATATAATTTCCTAATTAAATATCCAGGTTTAGAAGTATTCATTGATTTAGAATACAACGCAACAATACCCTGAGAACTATAATTAAAAAATTGTGTTTTAGTTAAACCCTCTGAATGAGCATTAAGAATTACATCATTAATTTCTCCTTCGGAATTTATACTTAATCCAACGCCAAGTAAAAGTTTTCTAATATCATCAGAGGAACCCTTACCACCAGAATCAATTAAATCAGCTGCATATATTTTATTTTTTCTAAAATATTCCATAAGTTCTTCTGCTAATTCATCAATTTCTTTATTTGCTAATATAATATCTTTTTCTTTCTTAGGAGAATTATGATACTTTAAAGAAATTTTTTCTTTTTTAATTCTAAAATCCTCTGGAAGAATCATACTTTCCGGAGAAAATGAACTTGGTTTCAATGTACTTAAAAAGAAACCAAATTCATAAATCAATTGATACCTCCATCTGAAATCTTCATTACCGAATTCATCATACATCTTTGAATAAAAATTAACAATTGTTTTTTTATTCAATGGGTATTTTGGTTTTATTTTATTAAGAGTCATTTGCTCAATTAAAAATTTAACTTGTTCATTATCTACTTTTCCCGTTTCTTTCATTGTTTTTAGAATTTCGGTTCTATAATGTTCTTTATTTTTTAAAAACCATTCCGGAGCTTTAAAAACATTTGGACTTATAATTTCTCCATTGTATAAAGAAGTACTATCATGTATTTGCATTTTAATCCTTTATTTTAGTAATACCAGAGGCTTTCATTAATGCTTCGAAGCTTTCTGTATCGTCTTCATCTATATTAACCGAAGTAATATTTGGACTGATTTCATTTAGAGAACAATGACCTAATTCATCCATTAAATTATAAATATTATAAATTTTTTGAACTGGAGTATTTTTAGTTCTTATAGTAGTATTATTTTCTGTATCTTCGAAAACTATATCAGTTTGTTTTTTATTTATTAATTCATCTTTTATTATGTAATTCGTGCTGAAACTATCTCCGCCAATCGGAGCATAAATTATACTAGGTACTATCATTTGATATTGAATACCTGTTAGTATTAATGGTTTAAAGGTCCACCAAGACAATGGTGTCCAACCTGGATCACGTTTGGTAATTACTCTTACTTCTGGATTATTATTAAAAATATCAGTTAACATCTGTATCCATATAGTTTCATGCTCTGGATAATTAGTTAAATATTCTTCCGTGTTTTTATAAATATATTCTAATTTTTTCCCAATGTCTTCTATTAGTTTATCATATAAACCTAATTTTTTAGCTATCTCTTCTTCTTTATGCAAATAAGATATAATAAAAACATCAAACATTATCAAAAGACCTTGCCAAGGAAAAGCAGCACAATCACTTGGAATATCAGGTTGCGCATTGATAACATATCTCGCTACGTTATCAATTCTCTTAGCGAATAAAGAGGCGTTAAATAATCCATCTTTCTTTTCTAACTTACCTAAAAAATAATCATATAACGTTTGAAGATATCTTTGAACATATTCTTTTTTAGAAGTATCTTTATAAATACTTTGTATAACGTTTTCAAATTCTGTTTTTTCTAAATCATCAAGATCTTTTATCCAATCTTTTGATTCATTAATATTTATTATCTTTTTATAAATATCTGTTATCTCATCTTCTTCAATCATACCATGTTTATTAGAATAATTTCTATATCCAATAGGAATTACGGGGATTTTATTTATAATAATTAACCGTCTTTCCCCTTGTAATAATTTTATAAAATCTTCATTTCTATCATTTTTATACTTATCAAAATTAATTCTATTAAAATTATTTATGATAAATGAAACTCCATTCGAACCTTTAACATTACTTTTTTCGGAATTTACTTCTTCGATCATACCGTTTACAATAATACAAGATATACTTTTAGAAATACATTTACTAAATAAACCACCTAACTTGCCCAAATTTTTAAATATAAATGGATGTAGTACAGGTTCTTCTAATTTAATATAAGCAAATTGATCAAATATTTCCCTTGAACTAAATCCAAAAATACTTGCATCGTAAAAGCTACCAGAATTTGGTACAAGTTCATTAGCTGAATTTCTTGTAAATGTTTTAGCTGTTTTTATTTCTCTTGTTTGAGAAGGACCTGATAACGGAGAATTTAAAAATAATTCCGTATTTAATAATTTCATTGGCATGGATTTTCCTTTTGTATATAATATATTTTAGTTAAAGACTTTAAAATAAGGCTTCCTTTCTATAGATATTTTATAATTGAATAGAAGGAAATTGATTCGAACCAATAGAATTCTAGGAATTGAAAGATAGTA
>Ga0256837_1000231_pt1 | contig 50258 bp, 48 predicted proteins | sample 4562384metaG_FD_185976 | JGI IMG/M metagenome (GOLD analysis project Ga0256837, IMG submission 185976) | Hydrothermal vent microbial communities from Guaymas Basin, Mexico - 4561-384 | ecosystem: Environmental > Aquatic > Marine > Hydrothermal vents | place: Mexico: Guaymas Basin | collected... | reverse complement strand
AGAGTGTTCATATCAAAAAGAAGTGCAAACGCCAGACTTGAACCTTTGTAAGGGGAAAAAGAGTTCTCTAAAAGAAAGACTTTTACATACTGCATTACTAACTCATAGGCTTTCATGTTTTTATTAAGTTTGACTTTTTTAAAATCCTCTTTAGGAGTATGACTCACCCTAATAGAGTCAAATACAAAAAGAAACTCTCGTATCTTTTGCTGATTTTTATTGAGTTTAGATTTTTTATAGAGATACTTTAGGGTTGTTTTTATGAGTCTATTTTCCACTCTATCGCTACTAAACTCCTCATACTCTACAAAAAATCTCTCTTTATGAATAGCATTATGTCTTATCTGCTGTGATACCTTGAGTTTCCCTTTTAAGAAGTGTAAATTCTCCTCTTGAGATATATACTCACTCTTAATTCCTGAGCGAATAAGAGTAGAGAGTTCTTCTAAAAACATACTTATAAATATCTCTAAAAGTGGAAGTTTTGAGCTCTTTAAGTGGGCACTACTCAGATGTTTAAAGGGAGACTTTTTAAGAGTTTTAAGCATCTTTAACAAAATAGTTTTAGACTCTGAAGTAGTTAAATTTTGTATCTTTGGAAGTATCTCTATGGTTGTGCCATCTTTTGTTTGGATAACTCCTACATAGTTTTGAGCTTTAAGTACCTTACCAAAACCTTTTTGTGTTCCTAGTTTTAAATACCTAGCATACTCATCATCAGATAGAACAAACTCTTCAAGTTCTAAAAAGCTTTTCTCATCTATAAAGTGAGCTTCTTCCTTGCATAAGCTAGTTTTTCTAGTGTGTAAAAACTCATACTCTTTAAGTGTTATCTGACTTGACATAATCTTTCATAAGCATCTATCTCAAACTCACTCTTCACAGAGTAACTCATCTTATCCTCTTCTAAATACTCATCATCAATAGTCCCAAATATCTTTATAGCATCCTCTCGTAACTCCTCTATAAAGCCATCATTAAGCACAAGTAAAATCTTCTTCCAATCATCATAAAAATACTCTTGAAGCAGTGGAATAACCTTGTTTCGCATAATGGCGTTTAAATCATCAAGAGTTGACTCCTCATTTAGTTCCATAAAGTAAGCATGCCCGATGGTATGTTCTCTATCGTAGAGGTACTTAACTCTGGCGTTTATGGTTTGTAAAAGAGATTTGATTTCTATACCCTCTATCTCAAACACTAAGAGTTCAGCCTTAGGCATCATCTCCACAAAATCAAAACGACGTCGCAGTGCTGTATCTAAGAGGGCTATACTTCTGTCTGCTGTGTTCATAGTTCCTATAATATAGAGATTTTTAGGAACCCTAAAAAGTTCATTTGAGTAGGGAAGTTTCACTTGAATCTCCTCATCTGAACCTAATCGTTTCGAGGGTTCTATGAGAGTGATAAGTTCTCCGAAGATTTTTGAAATATTTCCTCTGTTTATTTCATCTATGATTATTATGTAATTCTTATCATTTTGCTTATTATTTTTTCTTTCTAAATAAGTTTGTGCAAGATTTTTAAAAGCATTTGGGTAGCCATTAATAATGAATTTTTCAGTAGTTTTACTCATTTTATCCACAGCATTTTTTGTATTCAAATCTTCTAAAGTTATAATTTCTTTTTCAATCAAACTTAATACTTCATTTAATAAATACATAGGGATAGGAATAATACTTCCATTTTGTCTTTTTAATTTTAACAGTTCTTCACTTAAACCAATAATTTCATATTTACCAATGAATTGCCCTAGATAAAAGATATTATTTGAATTTGCTTTATGACATAAATTTTTAAACACCCCATCTTCAATGTTATAAGAGATATTTCCATCAATAGTACTTGCCTTTATCCCCTCAACAAACTCCTCATAACCATAACTCTGATGAAAAGTAACAAACTCTATCTGACCAGCATCTCGTAAGACTTCAAATCTTTTTTTAGCATCAGTTCTATTCTCTGACACTTTTCCATCTATAATCTCTAATGCTCTGTTAATAGTATTGTAAGTTTTTCCTGTTCCGGGAGGACCATAGAGGATTTGGTTTAATTGAATACTTTTTTTACTTTTTGGTTTTTTAGGCTTATTTATCTGTTTCAAAAATTGAATATATTTCTTAATAGCTGCACTTGGCAATTGATTTCTTGTTTCACGATTAAATTCTGACAAATCTCCTTTACTTGAAAGTCTATTATACAATTTATCAAGATAAACTAAATCTTCACATTCAAAAATATTTTTATAATCTTCTTCTCCAAGTTCACTTAATTTTTGTGGTAATAAAAATTTTAAAGCCTTAGGATACGAAGATATTGGTGACTCTGTTTTAACTTCATCTTTTAACCATTTTATAAATTGATTTTCTTTATTATTCATATTTAATCCGTTTTATTTAATACTGAAACTATTATATCATAGGAGAATTAAGAGGAAGAGACAATAGTAGCCAGAGGGTGATGAATCCCTCTGTTTTGATTAGTATATATATGGTGTAAAAACCATAAAAACTAAAAAGACTACTATTAGTTTTGTGATCAACGCAATTCCTTTGTATTGGATTCCCACCCAACACACCCACAAAAAAAAAGGGCGACTAGAAATAAATCTAGTCGCCCTTCAATCCAATACTTTGAGATCATCACTCTCAAAAATATAAGAAATTACATTGATCATTTGAATTATAACAAATTAAGACAAATGTGTCAAAATCTAGCAGTTAATAATCTCAACTTTTATAGTCTTAAATGCAGCAGTTAAGATAACTTCATCTGCTGCATCTCCAAAGAGTGCATTAATGCGTGAGCTTGCATGATGGAAGGTTGCAAAGAGAGTTTTAGGTTGTACTTTATCTGTAATCTTTATAGTAAGTGGATTTGTCTCTCCAAACTCACTTTTAAGAACTACTTTCTCACTTGTAAAGTCTGCTGCATCATCTTCACATACAAGAAGTATATCTTCATCATAGCGTTTCATAAGACTTGGACTTCTTGAAGTTTGTGCTGCATTGTTGTAGTGAGCTAAAGTACGACCAGTACTAAGGTGATATCCTGTCAGTTTTTTCTCCATGATCTCTTGTATCATACCACGAAGTCTATACTGATTGTATTTAAAGTGACCAAGTCCATCATCTGTACGGAAGTCTAGCTGGTGAAGAATCGGTGTATCTTCTGTGTGCACTGGCCACTGTAGTCCACGTTTACGGTGTTTCTCAAGTCTATGATAGTCTGCACCAGAAAAACGTCTATAGGCTACTTTTTGAACCTCTTCCCATACATCTTTACTTGTTTTATAGTTTGCATCGCCACCCATTTTCTGGTCAAGAAGTGTTAAAACTTCCCAGTCATCAGGTAGATCTGATTTAACTAGAGGTTGTGAGAGATGGAGTCTTCTCATGGCGTTTACATAAACGCCAGTTTTCTCATAAGCAGACTTTACACCCACAACGATATCTGCACGATTAGCAATGTCTGTCATAAATAACTCTTGCACAAAAATCATATCTAGCTTATCAAATGCACGATCTACTTTATTTAGATTTGGATGTATATGAGTTAAATCTTCACCGATGTTAAGAACCACTTTCACTCTATCTTCAAGCATCTCATCCACAAGTTGAGGAGTCATAAGACCTATCTCTTTTGGCGTTTGATAATCAGGGTCGAAGTATGGGAGCATTCCCATGTCACAAGTTCCTTGCACATTGTTCTGTCCACGAAGAGGCATAAGTCCCGCTCCACTTTTTCCAATGTTTCCTGTCATAAGAGATAGGTGAACCATAGCCATAACAGAGTAAGAACCATCTATATGCTCAGTTATTCCAAGTCCCCAAAATATCATAGACTTTTTAAGAGCATACTCACGAGCTACTTTTTTAATCATCTTTGAGAGATACTCATACCCCTCAATGTTATTATAGTAGTCAGGATTAGCATATGGGTCATTCATAATTTTTTCTTTAAACTCAGCAAATCCTGCCGTTCTATCCTCAACAAAACTCTCATCATATAACTCTTCATCTATAATGACATAAGCCATCATATTTAGAGTAAGTAGATTTGCTTCATGTGGCATAATAGCCTTGTACTTTGCAAAACGGTGCAGTTTAATCTCACGAACATCAAAAACAGCTAAGTTGTCGTGTTCACGAGCTACATCGATGATACGATTTGCGATGATAGGGTGTGCTTCAGTTGTGTTTGAACCTATAACGACCATAAACTCAACATTATAAATATCATTGTATGGGTTAGTTGCAGCACCCTCACCGATAGTCACTTTCATACCACTTAGAGATGGAGAGTGACAAACACGAGCACAGTTATCTACATGGGGAGAGTTAAGAGTGTGGCGTGTAAATTTTTGGAAAAGATAAGCAGACTCACAAGAAGTTCTCGCTCCACCAATAGAACAGATAGATTTTCTACCATACTTCTCTTGAGTTTTCTTCATCATCATAGCAGCAGCAGTAGTTGCAGACTCCAAGTCTGTTTCAACCCAAGTCTCATCTAAATCTGTAAGAGTCGAAGCAATAGCCTCTTTAATCTCAGGATTGTTTTCTAACCACACTTTTCTTATGCGAGGTATACGAAGTCTATCATCAGCATCCACAAAATCAAAACCATACTTACCCTTAATACAGAGTTTCCCTTGAGAAACAACACCATCAGGATGTGCAAAAATCTTTACAATTTTGTTCTCTTTAGTGTCTACATGAGCAGCTATGTCACAACCAACTCCACAGTATGTACAAACGCTGTCAATAGTTACAATATTTTCCATATTTAATCATCCCACAAATAATTTTTTAAAGAGTACATTAAATAATATGCTGTTTAAAAAATCTGAAAAGATTTAGCGAAGAGAGTTTACAATCTTCTCTCTTAAAAAGCTTGGAAGTAGATTTAAAAGCTTAATGATTAAATAAAATCTAAGGGGAAAAATATATTGACGTCTATTTTTCTCTATAGCTCGAATTATTTTAGACACACCCTGAGATGTTTCAAGTATCAAGGGCATATTAAACTCATTCTTATCTGTCAGTTCACTCTTTATAAAACCGGGTAAAATATTGATAACTTTGATGCCATACTTATTGTACTTATAACGGATACCTTCAGCATAAGCATTAAGCGCTCGCTTTGAAGAGGAGTAGACTTTTGAGCTTGGCATAGAGAAGAGTGAAGCCAGTGAAGATATAAAGACAATTTTTCCACTTTTCTGTTTTTTAAAAAGCGGTAACAGTACTTCTAACACAGCATGAACGGAGAGTACATTCACCTCGAAAAGTTTTTGAAACTCAGCTATTGTTGGAATATAATCCTCTTTAGTTGTATGTCCTAGTGATACCCCCGCATTTAATATCACCATATCTAAAGAGTCTATCTCCCTAAGTTTCTCCTGTAACAGACTAAAATTTGTCACATCAACAACAATAATATCAATACTTTGACACTTCTCATACAACTCTTTACGAAGCTCATAAAGTCTCTCTTCACGTCGAGCTAAAAGGAGGAGATGATTCTCACTCTTTGCATATTGTCGAGCAAGTTCAGCACCAAGTCCAGAACTTGCACCAGTTATTAATATTTTCATCTCATTCTCATCTTTAAATTTTAAGTAAAAAGCTACATATGTATTCATATAAGAGCATATAATACAATAATTTGCTATACTTATTTTATCTAATATTAAAGGAAATTCTCATCAAAAACAAAAATATCATACTTTTTACTATTTTGACTTTTATAGTACTACTATTGAGTGCCTGTAGCGAGGATGATACTCTTAAAGATACAGAGTCAAAAGATACAAGTTCCACTCCAATAGATTCAAAATATAGTATCAGTTATAAAGGCTTATCTACCTATAACCAAGAGCTAGAGTTTGCTAACTATGGGCTCCCCCCTCTCAGCAACACAGAATTTAATGCACTAAAAGAGTCTGAGAGACTCCTTATTGCCGACAAACTTCTTACTACTCTCTTTTTTGGCTTCCCTAGTGCAATACTCAAAGAGAAAATCGATTCAGGTGTTTTTATCAGTACTCTTTTTCAAGATCTCCAAGAGAAGCGAACAGATATAGCACAACTCGAATCTGAAATAATAGATGAAGAAAAATATTATCGACCTAGTGGGGAATCAGAGTCTATTGACATACTCTCAAGATTTTATGCTGCAAAAGAGTTAGATAGATACTTTTTTAACAACTGGTCTGCATATATTTTAACGCAGTCTATAATGTTCTCTCCAGCTTATGAGTTAGACTCTAGTCATGCTCCTAATATTGCACGTGTGTACAATAGACTTGTTACTCTTTTAGAAGATGAGGCAGGAATGCGATTTATCACCTATATTCATATGAGTAGCGAAGATAACTGGAGACGTTTTAGAAGTCCTGAAGATAATGGACGAGAGATGTTAGAGATCTATACTTACGATGCCAACGACACACATGTACCAATAGCTGCAACAGCACTTCAAAACTGGAAACTAGATAAAAATAACGATACTCTTGTTATAAGTCTGAATGAGAACACACAGCCTTTATCTCTTTTTGGAACAACTATATATAATGGTGATGATTTTTACAGAGAGATGGTTAAATCATCAGATTTCACTTATGGTGTAGTTAGACGTCTTGTAGAGTTTTTCTTTCCTGAGAGTAGTGCAGAAAAAACAGCTTCAATTACACAAAGCATCGTCTCTTCAAAGCCAGAGACTTGGCAGGGTATCTTAAAGCAGATTATTTTTTCAAAAGAGTACCTCCTACATACAACAAAAGTCAAAAGTGCAGAAGAGACATTTTTTTCTTTTGCAAAAAAAATAGACTATAAAACAAAAACATATACTATTTTTAATTTTAAAAGAGCACTTGAGAAGATGCATCAAGCAAGTATGAAATATAAACTTGGGAAACTCGATCCAGTTCCCCTCGATACACTCTCATTTGCAAACTATAGTAAGTATATAAGAGAAGAGGTATTATTAAAATACTCAGAACCAGCATATGAAACTCACTATGCCAGCTATGCAAGACAAGGCTGGAGTGATAGTTTTATTAGTATGAATCATTATGAAGTTGAGCCTTTTAATGGTGTAAACACCCTCCATAATTTAATAAACTATCTTTTTAATCTTATCGCTATACGTGATGTCACCCAAGATGAATTAGCTATGTTTGATACTCTTATGCTACAAGAAAGATCAGGGGTAATAGAAGTTGCTGATCGCTTTGACACATTGAACAACCGTTTAAATGATGATGGCATTAGACTAGGTGAGAAATATTCTCGCTATGTAACATATGTCGTTTTAGATTATCTTAGTAGATTAGAAGATACTTATATTTACAAGAAGGTAAATTAAATGAAAAGAAGAAATTTTATAAAACTCTCTTTAATTGCTACGACATCACTACTCGTACCAAATACTCTCAAAGCAGAGACAGATTTTTCTGGTGTTGTTTTTGATAAAGATATTTATAGTGCAAATGCTGCACAGGTTATAATGATTTATCTTTATGGTGGAGCAAGTCAACTAGCAGGTAACCTTACAAATATAGACGAGATAAAAGAGAAGTCTCAAAGTTCTTATGATATTTACTTTAGAGGTATTACCCCTACCCAAAATGGCTTCTGGCAAGAAGCAGGAGGAACCCATCTTGAAGAGATGATAGCAAACAATGACTTAACACTCTTTAGAACCTGCTACTCCCAACTCAGAGAAGAGAGTAATAATAAAGCCCATGGTCTCTGTACTGCTCAAAACCAACGAGGCTCTTTTAGTGAGTCAGCTGCAGGAGTAGTAACAAACCTTACACAGATTCTCTCAAACCAAAATCTTGTTAATGAAAATAGTGTTATGCCTTTTATAACAATGGAGGGCAATTCAGCATTTTATGCAGAGGGTAATACAACCGTACCTAGTTATCTCAAAGCTGTAGGCCTCAATGAAAATCTAGATAATCCTTATCAAAGATATGTTAGATATTGGTTTGAATATACTGCAGATGAAAGGAAAATTACAAATTATAACCGTAATGATGAGAGTGGTTTTGATCCTGTATTTAATAAGACTATGAATAGTATGGCACAACAACATAATACCCATACAAAAATAAAAAATGCTTTTCAAAAAAGAGAACCTTTAAGTAACTTTATCACTGAGATAGCTACACAAACTATACCTGATTTAGGAGCTGATGCATATCCTACAAACAGTACATTCGCATCCACATTAGCCTCCTCAATCAAAGTAATGGCTAATAATCCTGATACAAAAGTACTAACTATGAATACTGGTGGTTTAGGTGGATGGGATGATCATAATGAAGCGCGAAACTATGTTACACGATGTGAAGACCTCTATAAAACACTCAAATCCTCAATGGCACATCTCAAAGCCCTAGGAAAAGAGGAAAATATTAGTATTATGGTATTTGCCGAGTTTGGGAGAAATGTTAACCTCAATTCTGCACAAGGTTGGGACCATGGAAACTTACAAAACTTTTTAGTTTTAGGTGGAAAAAAATATTTCAATCATCAAGGGGTTGTAGGGAGAACTAAAGTAGATAGTAGTGGTGCTATCAATAGACTTTACCTGAAACCTGATGATGGTAGCTATAGTTTTGAACCCTTAAGTATTGCAGCTACACTCTACAAAGTATTTGGAATTACAAATCCTGAAATTTTAACAGATGGAAATAGTGCTGTAAGTATTTAATATTTCCTATTTTGTAGTCATTTTCAAAATAGGAGTAAAGACCAGCTCTTTATTATCCATAAAGACTTTACATCTTTGTATGTAAAACTCATATAACTTCGAAGGATAGAGATTTTGCAGTTTAGAATATAGTGTGAATGCTTCTATAACATCCCCACCTCTAAAGAGTTGTGTCGCTTTTTTGTATAAATGCAACTCTTCATCTAAAATTGTTTTATTGGAACATATAACTTCATGTATCTCAACAGCCTCATTTTTTCCTTTCACTTCCACCAAATCTATAGGACGAATTTTATACTCTCCTACTAACTGTTTATATGTTACATTAGATATGAGTATTTGAGCACCATACTGTTTGGTCAGTCCTTCTAAACGCGATGCAAGATTCACATTATCACCGATAATAGTATAATCACTTCGCCCCTCAGAGCCCATATCTCCAGCAGTTACAATACCCGTATGAACTCCTATCCCAATAGCTATAGTAACATCATACTTTGGTGTAATAACAGCATTTACATCTACAAGCATCTCTATCTGCTCTATTGCACTTTTAAGTGCTCTATCGGCATGATTTTCAACCTCGACTGGTGCATTCCAATATGCCATAATAGCATCACCAATAAACTTATCAATAGTTCCTTTATGCTCTACAATATTATCCACCATTGGAGTCATATAAGTATTTAACATCTGAATAAGTTTATCAGGAGAACCAATTTTCTCAGAAATCGTAGTAAAGGAGCGAATATCACTAAAGAGTACCGTTGCTTCAAGCTCTCGTGAAGCAACAAGATCTTCACTTGCGTGTTTTAATAAATACTCCATAACAGCAGGAGAGACTTTCTTACCTAACATTCTTTTAGCCTGCTCTTTTTGGCGTGAAGCGATAATATAATCTAGTCCAACTGAGACTATAAGAGTCAGAAAATATGCAAAGAGAGGAAACAGAAGATTAAGCATTACACCATAATCAAAGAGTATCATAAAGAAAAGCTTATAGAGTCCATACACTGAAATAATTGCAAAAGGAATAATAGACCAAGATTGAATAAGAGAGAAAAGGAATAAAAAGAGAAAAACAATACTCCAGATAATAAATATATCATAAATAACCATATCTGCTGGTTTTCTTAAAAAGTCCCCTTTTAAGATATTGTCTAAAGCATTTGCATGTACCTCAACACCGGCTATCGCATTATCATAAGGGATAGATCGTAGATCAAAGAGACCAACAGCAGATGTTCCAACTAAAACAAACTTATCTTTTATAGCATTTACATCAAACTTACCTTGTAGAATATCACTAGCAGAGATATATTTAAAATGTTTACCTGGACCCCGAAAATTTACACTTAAACGACCAACATTATCCAAAGGTATATCATACTCTCCAAAAGAGAGATTTCTTGCTCCTGCACTGTCACCATGTACTACAACTTTGTTGATACCACTGTAGATACGTATCATCTCCAACACAAGAGATGGATATAAAACGCCATCATACTTCATCAGAAGAGGTACATTTCTAATCATCCCTCCCTCATCAGGAGTATTATTAAAAAAGCCACTAGAGTACATTGCATCTTGTAGTATTTCTATGTTAAGAATCACACCTTTTGGTTCAAGTATAGTATCTTTTTTCATACCTTTCTCTACAAATACAGCAGGAATCATAGGTGTGTTTTCCTCTTTTGTAGGTTCAAAGGTAAAGATATATCCACCTACAACAGGTGTTTGCATTAATGTTTCTGCTAATATTGCATCATAATTTGGAAGTTCTTTTGAAAATCTATGAGGGGAGGTTCTATCCTCTTCAGCAAACACAATATCTAACCCAATAATTCCAGCCCCACTCTCACTTAACTTATAAAAAAGGTCTGCTAAAACATTTCGAGACCATGGCCACTGCCCATACTCTTGCAGAGATTTTTCATCAATATCAACAATAACAACACTATCTGATTTTGGAAGTTCTCCACGAAGAATAAAAGTAAAATCTCTTAAACGATTATCAAAAGAGAAGAAAGCTTGTGGCATAAAAAGATATGCCACAGAGAGACCTATGGCTAAACTAAACGCTATTGTAAGTCGAAATAGAAAGTTTTTCAAATGTTAGTACTGTTGCGGTCTATCTTCCGCACTGGTAGTAATAACATTTAAGTCCTCTTCAATGTCATCATCTGGGTTTTCTGCAACATTAGTCTCATCTTCAACAATTTGTGTAATATCCGCAATAGCTTCAGTTGGAACAACACCCTCATCTATCGCTTTAATAACCATGCCTTTTAATTTTGAAAGTTCTTTTGGTGCTTTACTCATATCAAATTTTTTCACATCAAATTTACCTTTGAAAATTTCAGCCATCATACCTGCATCTAACTCCTGTTGAGCACCTTCAAACTCTACAAAAATTGCACCCTCATAACACTTAAAAACTTCACTCTCACCTAATATATTTCCCGAAAAGTCTGTTCCACGAATACCAATCGTTGCTGAAACAGTTTTTACTTTAAAACGTTCAGGTGCTAACTTCCCAATCTCTCCCGTCACAGAACGGAAAAAACCACGATTTGCTCGCATAGTAAGTTTAGAGTTTTTACTACTGTCATAAAAATACTCTTCAAAACTAAATGAGGAGTTTGAACCTATGGTTACAACTGTTTCATCTTGTAGCATGACTTGTATACGACTTTTTTTAGCAGTAAGAAGAGTATCCCCTTTCTCTAAAACCATGCCATTAGTAGCATTAAGAGTTTTCTCTCCGCGTTTTACATCTGCAGAACCTTTTATAGCCATTATATTGCCTATATTTGCCCAAAGTGAAAGAGTTAATAATAGTAGTATAAATATTTTCATAATAATCTCCTAGTAGTTTGCACTAATGCCAAACATAGCAATATTTTTTGTATACTCTGCTGGTACATAGTTTGAACTATTTTTTATATATCTATCTGACAAGAACAGTTCATAGTTTTTAGCAAAGAAGTGTGAAAGTTTCAACTCAACTTGATTATAGTCATCAGCTCTTGTTGTTGTGTCTGTTAAATCAAGAAGGTCACTTCTATCATCATAGCTACCATGTCTATATCTATAGTCAAGACGAGAAACCAACCAATCTGCTACATTGTAATTCACTCCAAAGGAAGCTGTTAGCATCTGTTTATCTAAAAAAGAGAAGTGTATAGTTTCACTCGAGGAGTACTCTTCCCAAAAAATATTTGCATAGGCGAAGTTCTTACCAAAGAGATAGTAAAGACCAGCTCCTGCACCATAAGAGCTATCTGCCATTCCTGTATATTGAACCTCACTGTATGTTCGAGAAGCGTACTTTGCATTGAGATTCAGAATAAAATTTTTATTGAATGTAAGATTTACTTTTGGCATCACACGTATTTGGCCCAAAAGGTCTACATCAAGATAATTTACTCTATCATAGCCTACAGGAAGATAAATAGTGTAACCATCTCCTGCATATCCAATACCGGCTTCAGCCCCAATAACTACCATATCATAGTAGTGTGCACTCGCATTATTTTGATAAAAAGCTTTTAAGTCTCCTCGAAGATACCAACCACCTTTTTCATCGAGCTCATTAATATAACTCAAACTTCCATTAAACCTTGAAAAAAGAGTAGCTTGCTCGCCTTCACTTCCAGTAACACCTATGTAATCATCTAAAGCACTTGAAGTAGCACTTACATTAATGTTACTATCATGCCCAACACTTACTGTTGCTTTTGCTTTAAATGAGCTAATATCTTCACTATCAAGAAGCTCAAGAGAACTTCTCTGCTCAGGTGTAAGTTGATAAGATTGAAGAGTTTTACTCATCTCACTTGAAAGTGAATTACGGTGTGTATCATTATAGATCTCAAGAAGTTTTAAACGTGACTGCGTATCCTTTTCATCTAACATAGCCACACGTTCATAAGCACTCATAGCCTGCTTTGTATGTCCTAAAGCTTCTTCACTTTTTGCCCATACAAGATGTAACTTAGGGTTTGAATACTCATTTGTTGAAGATTTGGCCTCTTTTATAGCATTTGTATACTCCGCAGCATCATAAAACTCTTGTGCTTTTTCATAGCTTGCATTTGCTAAAACGGTTAATGTTGATAGTATTATTAAACTTTTCATTTTATTACCTCTACTGAAACTGTGTCGTGAAGCTTGTATTATAATCAACTCCACCATTAAATGGATTCCCAAGCATATCTTTAATGTTATTCGCTTTTATAGTTAATGTATAGTTATGATCATCTATTAAGTTGTTATCTAAGTCCAAGTAATAATCATCAGTTAAAAATGGGTCAGAACTATGGATCAATGTAAATGTAAGTGGATTTAAAGAACTATTTGTATCATCTCTAAGTTCAAAATCACTCGCAAAGATAGTCTTATGATCTAAATATACATCATTAAAGCCCACATTCACTACTGCATCTGCTGTTTCAGGAGGATAAAAAGGGTTAAGAGCAGGATTAACATCATCAAACTCTGCATTAAAAAGTTCCAAAGCTCCAGACTTACTTAAAGAGACAAGGAAAGGAGGACCAGAGAGAACTCCATCTGATGTATATTTATCATAATGAACAACTGATACAGAAGCAGTTACTGTAGCGCTATTAACAATATTATCAACACCTGTAGAACTAGCAACAATAAAACCTTTGTCCGTAGCAAAATAAGGATTTCCAGTATAAATATCTTTTGTATACACTGTTACATCATTTACTGTTGAGGGAATATCGTATCTAAGGGATGCACTAATAGTACCATCATAGTTAACACCTCTAATTATTCCTGATGAAGCGACTGTATACACTTTAGTATTTGGCATTGTAAAGAGTTGTTTTACTGAACCATTCATATCTACCTTAGATATGAATGTTCCATTCTCATCAAGTGTAACCACATTTCCATTATAATCAGCAACATAAATTTTTCTATCTTGATCAATATAATCTATAACATCTAAAGATGTTCCAACTATAGAAGTATTTACCTCTTTAAAAAAAGTAACTGCATTTGTTGCACTGTCATAATTATAAATCTTTAAACCTAAGTTAGGATTAGTTGTATAAATTCTATCTGGCAAATAAGTAGTATTATTTGGTCTTCCCATGTGAACTCCATATATACTACTACCCTCATCTACATGGCTGTGTTCTACTAAATTCCCATTTTTAAACTCTAAAAGATACATTCCATCATTAAGTGTTCCTACCGCTACAAACGGATAATATGCTTCTAATAATGTAATTTGTGAAGCTAAAACAAATGTACTATTTAGCTCTATATTAGGAATACTTTTGGGAATATGGTAATTTACATTATATACATCTATTCCCCCTTGTCTAGCTACAACGATAAGGGAGTCATCTTCTGCATTACTAAGAGTACGTACAAAATAAGAAGATTTAAAAGTCTCCATCTTATTTAAAACTTTATATCCAGGCTCAGAGATTGGACTATTTGTCTGACTCTTAGTTTTAAAACTCCATGTCTTGCCACTACCGTAATAAGATCCAGATATACTATATAAACCTAATTTTAATGTCACAGTAATATCTGTATCATATGGAAGAGGAGTAGATGGAATAAACTTAAGTAAAGAGTTAAATACCTCTGTTTTACCAGCTATAGGAGTACCTTGACTAGTGACAACTTCTAGATATTCATTACCACTATATTCAGGTTCAGCTGAAAGGTTAGAGTTAAAATCCATTAGAATTTCTGTTTCAACAAATACATCTGCATCTCCATCTAAGGGTTTAGTCTCTTCAAATTTTAAGGTTATTGGCTCAGAACTAGTACTTTGTGTTTGAAATTCATGCACATAGTTTTCTGATAAAGAGCGATCATAGATATCTTTTACATCAGTTGTAACCGTAACTCTATAAGTTGCATCTGCATCAAAATATTGATAAGGGGTGATAATAACTTTTTGTTTATCATCTACTTCTAAATATGCACCTACAGGGTAAGGCTCTGATGAATCTGGATAGTTAGGATCAACAGGAGGGATATACTCTAAATAGATGTGAGATGTATTTACTGTGTCTTGTGAAAGATTTGCTGTAAAAGTGAGTACTATTTTCTGGTTTACAGCGATAAGAAGGGTATCAGAAATACCTTTCTTAATACTTAAAAATTTTGTTTTAGCAACTGAAGTAGTCTCTACTACATCATTATTACCACAACCAAACAACAAAAGTGTGAAAATTACGAGGGATATATACTTTATCATTTTTCAGCTCCATAACTTATTATATTAAATTATAGAGCTTAAATGATAAAAATATACTGAATAAGTTAACAGATGTTAAACAATGCGAATCATTACTGGTCTAGCATTTACAAAGTCTAATGCTTCTATCTCAGAAATCATTGCTTGAATATCACTCTCTTTTGCACTGTGTGTTGAGATAAGGAGGTTTGCACTTGAGTTCTCACTAGGACGCTGTAGCATAGTCTCTATAGAGATTGAGTTTGCTTCAAAGATTTTAGTCAGTTTTGCAAGAACACCTGCTCTATCTGATACATTTACTCTTAGATAGTATTTTGACTCAATATTTGCCGTTGATTTAAGAGTTAGTTGACTCCCTTCCATAGGTCTGTTAAAGCCTAACATAGGTGTTGATTTACCACTTCTTGCAATGTCAATGATATTTGCTACAACAGCAGAAGCAGTAGCATCGCCACCTGCTCCAGGACCATAGTATAGTGTTTCACCAACTTTATCACCAACAACAGAGATAGCATTCATAACACCATCTATCTTTGCTATCATTTCCTCTTGTTTTATTAGACAGGCATGTACACGAAGCTCTACTTCATTTCCATCTTTTTTAGCGATTCCAAGAAGTTTTATAGCATAACCAAACTCTTTAGCAAAAGCGATATCTTCACTTCGTACATTGTCAATTCCCTCTATGAGAATATCTTCAGGTTTAGCATCTATACCATAAGCGATAGAGGCTAAAATGAGAAGTTTATGAGCTGCATCAAAACCACCTACATCAAAAGTAGGATCAGCCTCTGCATAGCCTAGTTCTTGAGCCTCTTGTAAGATAGCATCATATGAAACGCCATTGTTCGTCATCTCTGTCATCATGTAGTTACATGTGCCATTCATAATTCCCATAATAGACTCAATATGATTAGCAGAGAGGCCATCACGAAGAGCATTAATGATAGGAATACCACCCGCAACAGAAGCCTCATACTCAAATGCTTTTGTTCCAGCGATATCTTGAAGTTCATAACGGTGATATGCTAAAAGTGCTTTGTTAGCAGTAACAACAGCTTTCCCAGACTCTAATGCATGTTTTACAACTTCAAATGGCTCTTCAACACCACCCATAAGTTCAACAACGATATCAATCTCAGGGTCATTAAGAACATCATCAACATTATCAGTTAAAACGATGTCAACACCACGATCTTTAGAGAGATTTTTCACTACACCACTCTTTGCTATGATATCTACACCGGCACGAGCACTTATAACATCTGCATTATCTTTTAAGATATTTGCAACACTTGCTCCAACAGTTCCAACACCGATTATTCCAACTTTTATCATTACTCGCCTTCTTCTTGTTTACAGTTATCAAACTGTTTTAAAAACTGCTTTATATTCTTTGCAGCTTGACGGATACGGTTGTCATTTTCAATAAGTGCTATACGAACATAGCCCTCACCACTCTCTCCAAAACCAATTCCTGGAGCTACTGCAACACCCGCTTCTTTAAGTAGACGTTTAGAGAACTCTAAAGAGCCTAAATGCTGTACACACTCTGGCATACGAGCCCATGAGAACATACTCGCTTCATTTTTTACTATATGCCAACCAGCACGACCAAAAGCTTCTATAAGAACTTCTTGACGGTGATTATACTTCTCAGTAATATCTCTCACACACTGCTGATCTCCGTTAAGAGCTACAGTAGCAGCAACTTGAATAGGAGTAAACATACCGTAATCTAACCAAGACTTAATCTTTACAAGGGCTCCGATAAGTCTTGCATTTCCAGCAAAGAAACCAACTCTCCATCCAGCCATATTATAACTTTTTGAGAGTGTAAATGACTCAACCGCCACATCTTTTGCACCGGGTACTGAAAGGATAGAAGGAGTAACATAACCATCAAAAGTGATATCTCCATAAGCAATATCAGAGATAACATAAAATCTTTTCTCTTTAGCCATAGCTACAAGTCTTACATAAAAATCTTGTGTAACAGTAGCAGTTGTAGGATTATGAGGGAAATTTACAAGAACATACTTAGGCTTAACAGGAGCCTCTTCAAAGATACGTTCTAGTTCATTAAAGAAATGATCCTCATCTATGCGATACTTCTCATCAAATTTAATAGCAAACTTGATAACTTTTCCACCAGCTAAGATAAAAGAGAACTCATGAATAGGGTAAGTAGGATCAGGAACAACAGCTACATCACCTGCATTTGTGATGGCATAAGTAAGGTGAGCATATCCCTCTTTTGAACCCATTGTAGCAACACACTCTGTCATTGGGTCGAGTATACACTCGTAACGACGCTCATACCAATCAGCTACAGCTTTAAGAAGTTTTGGAATACCCTTAGATGTTGAGTAACCGTGTGTTTTAGTCTTTTTTGCAGACTCAACTAGTTTCTCACGAATATGTGCAGGAGTATCTCCATCAGGATTTCCCATAGAAAAATCTATAACATCCGCACCAGCTCGACGCTCGCTCATTTTAAGGTCATTAACCTCTGCAAACACATACTCTGGAAGCATATCAACTCTGTCAAATTTCATCTCATCAAACATATCTAGCCCTCTAAATTTATTAATGACATTTTATCTAAATATATTTAGAATAAGCTAATGGCGTTTTATTTACTTAGATGTACTTGGAAGGAGAGTAAGTTCATCACGTACATTTTTAAGAGTATAAAGGTCAGAAATTTTCATATATTTAGCATTTTCTGGAATATCTAACTCAATTTTATGCCGAATATTATCCTCTTTTAATACTTTTAAAAGATGCAGTGAAGGGTCATAATAAGCGATATAAGGATACCAACGATTTCTTCTACTGCTTGTAATTTGCAATTTTTTTATCTTAGAAACATTCAACCAGTGTGCATAATGTGAGCGCTTTAATCTTACTTCATGAGTACTCTCTAATGTTTTTAGATTAAGATATCCTCTAGCCATATCTATAACATAGGTCCACTCATACTTTGAGTTTCTCTCTATATCTATAATTTTACAGCCACTTTTAGCGAGCTCTTTTTCTAAAACTAATGGATCTGTTGCATACTCAGAGGTTAAACTTATATTCCATGTAAACTCTGATGCATCAAGGTTTGAAGCCGTTGTTACATAGCGATAGTAACCAATATTTCGGAGTGTATCACCCATAATTTTTACAAAGAAAAGAGGTGCACCACTTGTTTTAAAATTTAGTTTCAACTCTTGGGGTGTCTCAAAAAACAGTTTTAAAAGGCCATTCTCTTTAAGTGTTTGAACAATCTTTACAGCATCCACTCTCTGGTTTTTATAAAATGCTTCTCTTGGTTCAAATATAAGATCAATAAATTCTCTATTTTCGCTATATGTTTGTGCATCTAAAAATATTTTTATTTTTGAATCAAGTGGGTTCTCTATCTCTACTTTTACCTCTATCTCATCTGCATAGCATACTTGAAAAAGAAGAGTAATAAGTAAAAAAAACTTTACCATGAATGGCCTCTATTTAATTTTTTAAACTCTTTTTTACTTATAGCTGTAAGTTCACCATCTCTATATAAAAAACGAATATTATTATATGTTTTAAACTTTTTTGCCTTAGAGTCAACAAACATATTAATATGACCATGTCCAAATATTAGAAGCCAATTTTTGTTTGGATCTAAATCTATAGAACCTTTTAAAGTCTTTTGGTAATGTTTATGTGTTTGCATATCTATATAACCAAACCATACTTTCGTTTTAGCGACTATCTCAAAAGAGTGATCTACATCTTCAACAGGAGTCTCAATAACTACTTTTTGATTCTCTTCTAAAATGATTTCAGGCTCAATTGTTGTACTATTATTTTCTCTCTTTGTGACATTTCTTTCTACTATAATATCTTTTTTTATACTATCTATAATGGTGTTATCAACACTCATAGTATCTTGAGAAACTTCAGGGGATGAGATATAGTTAAAGGTGAGTACAATGAGAAAAACAAAAAAAACAAAAAAACTATACAGAAGTGTTTTACTGTTCTTTTGGCTATTTTTTTGTGAAACAAAAAGTGAACTATTCTCTCCACTAATTTTTTTATCTACAAAAAAATCCTCACCACTCTGGCGAATCTCTTCAAGATTAAGAGAGTACTCCCTCTCTATAATAGAGATAAATCCAAGAAACTGAACTTTGGAAAAGCCTTCAAAACTACTATGTAAAATTGCTTGAACATGTTTTATAGGTATATGTGTATCTTCATATATTTTTTGTGCACCTAACTCTTGTAGTTTCTCTAACTTATCGTCCATTATCGCATCCTATCCATTAAAATAGCACCAGCGACACTTACATTTAGTGAATCAAACTCATGCTTCATCTTTATACTTACTGCACAGTCTAGTTTTGAAACTATACGAGAAGTAAGACCTTCTCCTTCACTACCTAAAACTAAAACTTTTTTTCTATCAATTCGAGTTTCACGAATATCCATACCACTCATATCTGCACCATAAGTAGTAAATCCAGACATTTTGAAGTCATTTAAAACATCATGAATATTATGCTCAATTGCAAAAGGCATATCATACAGAGCCCCTGTACTTGTTCTCATAATAGTATCAAGTGGTAACTGTTTAACACCACAAGCCACTATTGCATCTACACCCATCGCATAAGCACTTCTAACAAGTGCTCCAATGTTTCCAACATCAGTAAGACCTGAGAGAATAAGTACAAATTTTTTCTCTAAGAAGAAGTCATACTGCTGTAGGTGTACATCCTCAACCTCAGCTAAAAAACCTTGGTGAGAAGCATTTTTACACATTTTTTGTGCTGCTTCATTAGGGATACGTTTAATCTCAAAGCCCATTTTCATGAGGCGAGAATACTCTTTTTTCTCTAACTCTTTAGCGAGGTAAAGTTTTTTAATTTTATTCGGGTATTTATTAATTAAATAATATATTGGTTGTTTTGCGTATATTAACATAGAGGTATTTTATCTAAAAAAGCTTATAAGTCCAACAGTCTTTGATAACAAGCTTTTGTATTTTCGCCTGTAATTTTAGAGATAAGTTTTGCTTGCACTTTTTTAGGAAGATCTAAAGCCAAAATATCTTTTTGACTTATTGCAGAGTCTGCTTGTGTTTCTGCAGCAGATATAACAACAACCCACTCTCCTCGGAAGTTACCATCTAAATGAGTAAGTGCTTCATCAGCTGTACCACGAAAATACTTCTGATACTTTTTTGTAAGCTCTTTTGCTAAAAATATCTCACGAGTAGACTCTTCTTCTTTAATCTCTAAAAGAAGTTTTTCTATACGGTGAGGGGACTCATACAGAACTGTTGTAAATCCATTATGTAGTGCTTTTTGTAATCCAGCAGCACGAGAAGAGCCCTTATGATCCAAAAAGCCTAAAAAGAGCATCTTAGTCTCTTCAAATCCCGCTGCAACAAAAGCGGTAAGAACAGCATTCGCACCAGGAAGTACATCAAAGGCCACATTTTCTCTCAAACAGTATGCTACAAGTGCTTGACCCGGATCGCTTACACCTGGCATCCCAGCATCACTAGCATAAACAACATTTGAGTCAAAAAAATCGGGTGATAGTTTTTCAATAAAATGTTTTTCATTATGTGAATGAAGAGAGATAAACTCTTGATCTTCGTTAAAGTTTGTATTGTAACGCTCTTTAAGTATGTGGATAAGTTTTTTTGTAACGCGAGTATCTTCGCAGAGGAGTATATCAGCCTCACTCAGAAGTTCAATACTTCTGAGTGAGATGTCGCCTATGTTACCAATGGGGGTTGGAACTAGACTAAGCAAGAGAAAATCTTGACTATTTTTTAGCGTAACGAGCGTTAAATTTCTCGATTCTACCAGCTGTATCTACCATTCTCTCAGAACCTGTGAAGAATGGGTGACACTCATTACAGATGTCTATTTTAAGTGTGTCTTGAGCTGCTTTGTTCTCAAAAGTGTTTCCACAAGCACAAGTTACTGTACAAGTTACAAATTCTGGGTGTAAATCTTTTTTCATTTTTTTGCCTTTTGCTTCACGTCTTGTGTACGTAAAACTATATATTTTTAAATCCGTATGGGAGCAGATTCTTGAAGTCGCATTATATCTAAATATTTTATACTTTACAATTAAAGTAAGATTTTAGAGGCTACCGCTATCACAGCAGATTCAGAGCGAAGTACCATAGGGGAGTTGAGTCTAAAAACCTCTTGTCCCTTGAGTAACTCTTTTTCAACAGGTGAAAATCCACCTTCACACCCTATAAGTACTCTTTGAAACTCACACTTTTCATCTAAAACTTTCTCTGTAAAATCAAATACTTTTGTATCGGGATACTCTGCTATAAAACTCTCTATATTTTTATAACTATCAAACACCATAAGTGAGGTTCGCCCACTCTGCTGCATTGATGCTTCTACAATCCGCTCATAGCGTTTAAAGTCCTGCTTAAAGTTTTTTTGACTTCTATCACAGCCTATAAAAGAGATACGACTCACCCCTATCTCACAAAGTGAAGCGAGGACTTTTTCTACAGACTTTGAATCGATGATACACCAAGCTACATGTAGCTCTTTTTCACTTTTTACCTCTTTAATCTTTGAATCAAGGAGTGATAAATTAAGTGCTCGAGGTTCAAGAGAGTCTATTTTATATCTATGGAGTAGTTGTATGTTGTCTCTGTTTCGTACATGAAGAGTATCCCCTTCACCATGGCGACGTGCCTTTACAAGATACTTATGCATTTCACCTTTGATGTGTAGCGTTTGGTTTCCAGCTTGTGCATCAAAGAAATAGATCATAGAAACCACATTCCTAACGATATTATAACCATCATAAAAAACTCAACTTGTAAAATAGTTCTAGCCATCGGCTTATAGGCATTAAAAGCATGATCTTTTGTTGTACTAAGATACTTTAAAGATTTTACTCTTTTTACTTCTAAAACAATGTAAACAATACTAATTATAATCATAATAATATTTGCAAAGGTAAAATCTAGATGCTTTGCCGCCATCATAATAGTTCCTGTAAAAATTACAAAACCTAAAACTGTAAAAGTGATTGGCCAGAGAACTATACTGTGAATTCTTTTATATTTTTTTAAGTCTGTATAACTTATTAAAAGAAAAAGATTCATAAAAATTGCCATTAAAATAGCACCTGCACCAACACTATGAAGGGATAGACCCATATTATACATTTCATTCATGGCGCAATTATAATATAAAAAGCTTATTTCATCTTTTTTGATTCAAAATAGACTTTAAATGCTTGTTGTGAGATAGTCTCATAGGAGTCTGTATCAATACTTTTTTTACTATACTTAAAAACAGCAGCCGTCAACTCTTTCCCAAAGACACAACCTGTATCTACTCCAAGAGAGTATTTATCTTCTCTTACTCTATCAAAAACATGATGTCCATATACAATAAACCCTTCCCGACCGTCATATACTTCAGACCAGTAGCAGAAATTTTTCTCCCACTCTTTTGGTTTTAAAAGTCTGTAGTTTTTATCAAGATACCTTACTTTTGTAAGTTCTTGTTCCTCCTCCTCGGAGAGATTCGCCAAGTTTATTAGGGGAGTTATTCCAGCATGAATAATAGTAAGATTTTTGACTCTATAAAAAAAGGGAAGTGATGCCAAAAAGCTCTGTTGTTTTTCACTAAACATCTCTGGGTTTTTATGGAGTAGTCTATCATCATTATTCCCTCGAACAACGATGATTTTCTCTTGGATTATATACTCTAGTGTCTCTAAATCTTTAGGCCCTTTACTTATAAGGTCACCAACAGAGATCTCTATATCACCCTTTTTGGGAGCTATTTTATGGCGTAGAGCGATAAGCTCATCGAGACAACCATGGATGTCTCCATATATTATAACTCTTTTACTCATCAACTTTTGGTTTATCATAACCTCTTCTAAACTCACTTAAACAGAGATCTGAAAACTCTTCAAAATCTTCTAAGGTAAAGTTTATAGTATTAAAATCAAACTTTTCATCCTCTAAAATACAGTAGGATCCTTTTGTACTACATACTACTACTTTAAAGCGATAAAGTTTTGACTTACTATCTATAAAATGAATCCAAAGATGTTTATCTCCATCCTCTTTTATATTTGTCATATAGTCAAATTTTATAATCTCTTTGAGTTGAATATCAGAAATTTTTGCAAGAAGATTTTTTTGAAAATAGTCATCTATTTCACCAACAATCTCTTTATAATGTTCAGAGATAAGAGCTGCTCTTCTCTCTTTATACTCTTGGTCGAGTGCGAGTAAAAGTTTATGTGCCATTAATGAAACCTATACATCTTTAGGATTAATAAACTTTTTACTCTCTAAAATATCATCAAAGAGAGTTTTAGTATGCCAGTCTTCTTTTATAGGTTCACTAAAGAGTATATCTTTTAAGTCAATACTCCCCATCTGCTGTGAGTAGGCATCTTCTCTAAAACATTGTGCATAGCCTGTTTGAGTCTCATGCACTATGACACTATTAAGCTTCACTTCTCGCTCTCCATTAAGTGTTGTAACAAGTTGCAGTAGCTTATCTATCATCAAGTATATCACACGAGAGAACTGTTCAGCAGAGGGAGACACGGGTAGTGATATCCAACGATCTGAATGTTTTTTCATATCTTCTAAGTAAGTTGCATCATCACCACTCCAGAGAGTAATGGCATGATCAAAACTCTCAACAAGATCTTTCATATTTTGTTTCATTAAACCAAAATCATAAACCATCTGACCATTATCTAAAAAGTTCGACTCAAAAAGTAGTTCCACTCTATAGGAGTGGCCATGTAGAGAACTTCTACACTTTATAGTTGAGCAGCCACGAACTATATGTGCATTTTCAAACTTAAACATTTTTCTGATTATCATCTATACACCTTTATTTTCATCCCAAATACGAATATGTAATCTGTCACTAAAGTTATACCCTTTTACCTTGCAGTACTCTATAAGAGGTTCACTGTTCCTCTCTACTTCCTCTTTTGAACCACCTAGAGGCATACAGTAAACAGTTGTTTTAGGTGCATGTATAATAATCTCACTTATCTCTTCATCAAGTGCTAGATTAATTGACTCTGCATCTATAGAGAACTTAAAAAAGGTATCTTTTGCATTTGAAGCAATGTTATAAATAACATCTCCTCTGACTCTCTTGCCAAATGGTTCATTTGAGTTGCTTAGCTTTACAGAAAGAGCAAAAGTGCACTCTCTGTAAATACTATACTGCTCAAAATTTACATTAAGTGAGCCATTTGTCTCGAAAGTTACTCTATGCCCTTTTTCATTGAGAGCTTCTAAAAACTCAATAAATATAGCATCATTTGCATATATTAGAGGCTCTCCTCCTGTGAGGACAATATCAACAGCCCCTGGAAGTTCATAGAGATCTAAAACATTAAGGAGTTCCCCAGCAGATGTAACAGCTGCCCATGTATGAGAAAAGTGCTCTTTATTAACTGCATAGACAGTATCGCACCCCAAAACATCCACACCACTTGCAGATCTTTCACTACAAGCAAAACCTTCACATTTCATATTGCAGCCACCAAAACGAAAAAAAAGTGAAGGTGTACCTACATACTTTCCTTCACCCTGTATGGAGTAAAAATGTTCAACTAGATAGACCACTAATCAACCACCTGTTTCATAAAATGCGCGAGAAGAGGACTCTCCATCTTCTCCACCCCAACGATTTTTTTCTGGTTTTGTACGTACTACCTCTTTTAACACTGCAGCAGCACCTTTAATGTCTCCACGCTTTACTGCCTCAGCTATGCTCATAGACTCATCAAAATAGAGACAAGGGATCAAATTTCCCTCAGCAGTTAGTCGAATACGGTTGCACTGCTTACAAAAGTCATCTGCATATGGCTCAATGATTCCAAATCTATATCCATCTTTCATAGTATAATAGTGAGAAGGAGATGAGCCATCAAATCCATCATCACTAAACTCATACTTTTCTCCCAAGATAGTAAGTAATTCAGTAGATTTCAGTCCACTAATTCCCTCTTTAGCATATTTATTTTCCATATACTCTATAAATCTTACACTCATATTGCGTGCTTTACAGTACTCTAAAATATCTATAATCTCATCTGCATTGAGGGTTTTCATAGGTACCATATTAACTTTTACTTTCAAGCCAACTTTTAGTGCCTCTTCTACTCCCTCTAAAACATTCTTTAAAACATCTTTTCCAGCTATCTCTTGTGCTATCTCTGGTTTAAGTGTATCTATACTTACATTGATACGTTTAAGTCCTGCATCTTTTAAACGCTGTGCTGTTCCTTTAAGTAAAAAAGCATTTGATGTCATTGCTAAATCTATTGAGGGTTCATAATCATATATCATTTTAATAAAGACATCAAGATCTTCACGAAGCAGTGGTTCTCCACCTGTAATGCGGATTTTTCTTATCCCTTCATCAATGGCTACTTTCATAAACTCAAAAAGTTCATCAAAATTAAGAAGATTCTCTTTTGGAACCCAAGAAAAGGGTTTCTCTGGCATACAGTACGTACATCTAAAATTGCAGCGTTCTGTAACGGAAACTCTTAAGTAATCAACAACTCGATCATAACTATCTACAAGCATAATTCAACCTCTTTTTATATATAGCAATTATATCCTTTGGAGTTGAAAATAGCTTGAGTTTTAAGTTTTGACCTCTATCTCAATAGTATTTGCTAAAATATCGTGTAGTGATTTTTTATCTTTTCTGTATAGCCCTGTAAAAAGTCCTAAAAGGATTGTTGCAGAAAACAGAAATGCTATAAAACGCCAGAGTGCACGAATAAAAGATATGTTTTCGTGAGTAGTCTCATCAACAACTTTCATTGTGTAAGCTTTTTTACCGGGTGTTTGTCCAAATTTTGATATCAAAGTAGCATATATAAGCCCATAAATAGTAACCCCGACAAGAGGTGCTAGCTGTGATGCTTGGAATTCATCTTTGCCATCCATTACTACATAAGTAATTAGATATAAAATAGGTGCATATATCATAAACATATCGGTAATAAATGCTTTAATTTTATCTACACTATTTGCATACTTTATGGCAAGAGTTTTGTCTCTGTTTTGATTGTTTTGTTTTGATTGTTTTTTTAATTTTCTAAATCTCATAAGAGAGATTATAGCAGATAGTAGTTTAAGATAACTGGGTTTAACCAGTTATCTTAGAAAGTATTTAGTGAAGGTCACGCCATACTTGTTTTTTCCAAAGGATAGCAAAAATCACAAAGATTAGCATGTAAAGCATAACATTTACACCTATACTTTCACGTTCGTGACGTTTTGTATCTCCAGAGTCTTCAAGGTACTCAATAACTTTCTCAGCAGACTCAGCAGTTACACCAACACGTGGCATTGCAGTTCCTGCAAGATAGTTTTGAGGGTTCTCAACAAAAGTAGATATAAAGTGTTCACCACGTGAACGGATATACATACTTAAATCTGGTGGTAATTTACCCATATAAGCTTTTAAAGAGTCTTGATAGTCAAGTACTTGAGTATCAAATGCTAACTCATCTTGTTTCTTTTTAAACATAGGTTTTGAACCAATTTGTGTCCATTTTTCATAATGAACAGCGTGACATCTACCACAAGCAGTCTCAAACGCCATTGCTGGTGTTAAATCTTCTGCCTTAGGTGCGATTGACACTAAGTAAGCAACCATATCAGCAACTTCTTGATCCATATCTCCACCTGCTCCATAAAATGGAACCATTGGGTGCATTTGACCTTTGTTTATATCAAATTTATGCTCAACCATAAGTGCATGAGCAGGATTTTTGATTAAATCTGTTAAGAATTTTGCATCATATACTAAACCAGCATTACTTAAGTCTGGTGGGTTAACACCATAAGAAGCAGCAGCTGTTACAGCATCCATAGGAGCTGGCATTCCAGCAGCTTCTATTCCGTGACAACCAGTACATGCAGCAGCACCAAGAACTAACTCTTGACCACGAGCTACATCACCAGTTTTTGTTGGTGCTGGTAAATCTGCATAAGCGAAGTGTTCACTCTCAACATGCTTGTGCATTTGTGAGTGAGCAAATGGCTCAACTAAGTAATAAGTTACAAGAGTAAAAATTATTACAACAACTAATATTAATGGTTCTTTATTTTTCATTTTTTACCCCTAAGCCTTTTTTTCCATCATTGTGATTATTGGAAGTAGTATCCATAACCCAATGAATGTTAATGCTGCAACTAAACCGATAGTACTAAAGATACCTTCTGGTGGTAGTTTACCCATAGCTGTCAGTACGATCATATCAACTAACATTGCCCAGAACCAGTATTTAAACAGACCACGACGTGATGCTGGAACAGTGTTTGGACTTCTATCTAAGAATGGAAGCATAATGAAAATAACTTGTGCAAATGCAAATGCCATTAGACCAATATCAGTTGAGAACGGACGTAAGATCTCGTAAGACCATAAGAAATACCACTCAGGATAGATGTGTGCTGGAGTCTTAAGACCATCAGCAGGATCAAAGTTAACTGCATCCATAGCAAAACCGTAGTGATAAAATACTAAGTAGAAGAAAAATACTAAGTAGAATGCAACTACCATCATATCTTTAGCCATAAAGTCATTTGCAAATCTAATTACTTTAGATCCTGCTTTATCACCTTTAAGGTATTTGTCTGCTTCTACATCAAAATCAATATCTTCACCATCTTGATTATTAACATGTGGAATACGAAGTGCACCAAAGTGAAGTCCGATTAGACCCATGATAGCAACTGGTATAAGAAGTACATGTAACATAAAGAAACGAGTTAAGAATGCTTGAGCAGGAACATAATCCCCACGAATCCACTCAACAAGACCATCTGCATGCAGTGAACCACCAGCAAAAAGGTTAGTAATAACCATACCAGCCCAGTAAGACATTTGACCCCATGGTAACATGTATCCTGAAAATGCTTCTGCTGAAAATGCAACAAAAAGAAGCATACCAGAGATCCAGATCATTTCACGACCTTTTTTATAAGAACCGTAATAGATACCTGTAAACATATGAATGTATATGATTAAGAAAACAACAGATGCCGCAACACCATGAACATGTCTCCATAACCAACCAAAATCAACCTCACGCATAATAGTATAGTTTACACTATCAAATGCAGTGTTAACATTTGGTTGGTAATACATTAGTAAGAAAATTCCTGAAACTAATAACAGTGCAAAAGTGATAACTAAAACCATCCCCATTGCCCATAAAAAGTTAATATTTTTCGGAATCCAATACTCCGACATCATTACCTTTTCGACTTTTTCGATTGCTAAACGTTGGTTTAACCAATCTTTAATACTTGTAGCTTTTGTAAAATGTGCCATTATTTCCCTTTAAATTAAAGCGTAACGCCAGTTTCTTTCATCTTTTTATACTCAGGACCTTCTTCACCCAGAACCAATGCATTCCCATCTATTTTAAAAGGAGGAATATCAAGTCCACGTGGTGGTGGTGCTTTTGTTACATCACCAGTAAAGTCATACATACCACCATGACAAGCACAAAGAAATGTTTTCTCAGCATTATCATAACTTGGAATACAACCAAGGTGAGTACATAAACCAAGGTTTACCATATAGTGATCACTACCAACTACAATAGTACGACCTTTCTGTTTTTCATCAAGTTTAGCAATCATATCTGCTGTATACTTAAGAACAAAAATAGGCTTCCCTCTCCATTTTTCTGTAACAAGTTCATTCTCATTATATGCTGACATATCAAGAGTAGTAAAACCTGCGGCCTTAACACTTGGAAGTGGATCCCAAGACTTCTTCATAGCAAAGAGTGAAGCTACAGCACCAACTGCTGCTACACCACCAAATGCTTTTCCCATAAAACCTCTACGACTAGAATCTTTCATATTTACTCACTTATTGTGAAATTTGCATGTAATTATATACTAAACTATATATGTTAATTATAAAGTTAAGCTCTCTTTTATTAATTCAATAATTTTATTATCATTTTGTGTCAATTTTACATAGTTTCGTTGAGAAATAGTATTTATTATCACATTTAAGTGATTTTTATCATACTCATTGACTATTGGGACATTCCATTCTTCAAATCTACTGTTATAATCCGTTATATAATCTTCTCTCTGTACATATATGGGTCTTCCACCTGAAGCCAGTGAATCTATGACTGATTGAGGAGAGCAAGTGATTAAAATTTCTGTTTTCATAATCATCTCATCATACTCTTCAAACTCAAAATGATTTGGAAATTTTTTCTCTAACATCGCTTCATAATCTAAAAAATAGTAAAAGCCAAGTTGTAAATAGATATCTAATCCCGCAACAAAATCAATATTTTTCTCTAAATCTTTTTCATAATCATCATCACCAAAAAAGTAGGATATTTTGATACTTTTTTCTTCATTTGCATTTAAAAACTTCTCTTCAATAGCAATAGAGTTATTTTTTATAGGTATAAAAGCAGAAAAATACTCTTTCATATCTTCAATCATAATAGGATTCGCTTCATCAGAATCAAAAATAAGTCTATCTCCATTATTTGCAATTTGAGGAATATTTCTAACAACATCAAGTCCAACACATTTCTCTATACCGAACTCACGAGCAATCTGTGCAATACGATAATCTGATGTAAGAAGTGTTATATCTTCATCTAGTCCATTAAGTATTGCTACTGCTCTACGAAATCTATCAAGTCCTATTCTATGCCCAGTATGTGCATAATAGTATGTTTTAGTATAGGGAGTATTTACAAATTTATTTGTCATTTTTTGCATCTCTCTTTGCCATTTTTATATATATATGAAGTATCTCTATAGCTGCTGGAGTTATTCCTGAGATGTTCATAGCTGCTTGAAGTGTTGGAGGTGCAAAACTTTTTAACTTCTCTTGAACTTCTTTACTCAAACCACTCACAACAGTAAAATCAAATCCCTCTGGAATAGCTATCTTCAAGTATTTTTTCATACGTTCTATCTCTTGACTCTGCTTATCTATATAACGAGCATATTTACCCTCTACTAGGATCTCTTCTTTGATGTACTCATCAAACTTTGCTAACTCTGGAACTATTTTAAGCATCTTTTCTACATCAAAAGTTTTACGAGCTACAAGTTGCTGTGCCGTTGAGACATCCTTAAGTGGTTGTTCATCCATCTCGGCTAAAAGTGCATTAAACTCTTTGTTTGGAGTAAACTTAGTATCTTCTAACAACTGTGCTCCATAACGAATCTCTTCATCTTTTTTCTTTACTCTCTCATACTCTGTATCACTTATAAGACCAAGTTCATGACCATATTTTCCAAGTCTAGTATCTGCCGACTCTTCACGAAGGAGAAGTCTATACTCTGCACGGGAAGTAAACATTCTATAGGGCTCGTTAGTTCCTTTTGTAACTAAGTCATCTATAAGAACACCGATGTAAGCCTCATCACGTCTAAGTATCAGCGGTTCTTTATCTTGAAGGCTTAGACTTGCATTTATCCCAGCCATAAGACCTTGAGCTGCGGCCTCTTCATATCCAGTTGTTCCATTTATCTGACCTGCACAGTAGAGACCCTTTATCTTTTTAGTCTCGAGAGAGTGTCTAAGCTCTCGTGGATCAACAAAGTCATACTCAATAGCATAACCATAACGAACTATTTTCGCCTTTTCCATACCCATAACTGAGTGAATCATATCACGTTGGACTTCTGGTGGAAGAGATGTTGAAAGGCCATTTATATAACACTCCGTATTATCCATCGTTTGTGGTTCTATAAAGAGATGATGCCTGTCTTTCTCAGCAAATTTACTTACCTTATCTTCGATACTAGGACAATAACGAGGAGATTTCCCTTCGATTTGTCCTGTAAAGAGTGGTGCACGGTAGAAGTTAGAGGAGATAATCTCATGTGTCAGTTCATTTGTATAAGCGATGAAACAAGGGAGTTGCTTTTTAGTTGCACGAAACTCTTCACGATTTGTTCTAAACGAAAAAGGGCTAGGTAGTTCATCTCCACCCTGCTCTTCCATTACAGAAAAGTCAATAGTTGAACTATCTATTCTCGCACATGTTCCTGTTTTAAGCCGTGCCATCTCTAAACCAGCGTCCTCTTTGAGTGAAGCAGAAAGCCCAACACTTCGCTCTTCACCATATCGACCACCTAGCTTTTGAACCTCACCAATATGTAAGATACCATTTAAAAATGTCCCTGAAGTGATAATAACTTTAGACGCTTTATACTCATTTAAGAGATCAGTTTTGACACCTTTCACCTCTTCATTTTCTATCACAAGCGACTCAACAGTCTCCTGTGCTAGTGAAAGATTTGGAGTGTTTAAGATAACATTACGAGCTATAACTCTATACTTATCCATATCTATCTGTGCACGGCTTCCTCGAACAGCAGGCCCTTTAGTCTGATTAAGTATACGAAACTGAATTCCAGCCTCATCGGTAATAAGTCCCATCTCTCCACCAAGAGCATCAAGCTCTCGAACTAAGTGTCCTTTAGCAAGACCACCTACAGCAGGATTACAGCTTGTTGCTCCAACATTTTCTGCGAGCATAGAGATTAAAAGAGTGTTATTCCCCATTCTTGCACTTGCAAGTGAAGCTTCAACACCTGCATGACCACCACCTACTACTATTACATCGTAATTCATTTTTGCTCTCCTGCTTCTTAGCACTTGCCAACTTTTAACTAAATGTTTTCATAAAGCGAATTTTAAAAATCAAAAAAAATTCAAGGATGAATTCTGATTTTTAACCCTCAGTAAAGCCACATAGAAGTGGTTTGGAGAATATGCTTGTGGAAATATTTAGCTAAAAGTTACATAGTAACCCTTTTTCTTTAAATGGAATTTTATCATTTTTGTGTATCATTTGCATAATATAAACTAAATTAGTTAAGGTTTTTAAGATGAGTAATGATTTATTTAAAGATTATGTACCTGAAGTTGTTGAATATGATGAGAACATTGATGGTAGTGATGAACATAAAATTAGAGATGAACACTTAGAAGTAAAAGATAACCTACTAGAGAAAATACGAAAAGCAAAAGCTGCCGCAAAAGGCAATAAAACAACTTTTAGACAAAATATAAGAACAGAAAACGACAAGAGCTAAAGCTCAGCCAAAGGGAGATACTAAATGACGACTCGGAATAAAAATGATAAATAAAGCCAACCAAGCTTACAATGCAAAAGATTATAAAACAGCTCTTGAACTCTACTCACAACTCGCAAAAGAGGGAGATGCTACTGCACAAACTTCCTTAGCATTTATGTACCAAAATGCTCAAGGGTGTGAAAAAAATGAAAAAGCGGCACTAGAACTCTACACTCTAGCTGCTGAAGCAAAACAACCTTATGCACTTTTCAACCTCGCTATTCTTTATGAGAATGGTATTGGTGGTGTAGAACATGACCAGTTTAAAGCTCATGAACTCCACCTTGCAGCAGCAGAACGAGAAGTTCCACCAGCACAGTATGAAGTAGCTCTTATGCTAGAGCGTGGTCTTGGTTGTGTGCAGAACTATAGTGAAGCTGCATTTTGGTATGAAGAGGCTGCTAAACGTGGTCATATACAGGCCTTTAATAACCTTGGTGTTCTCTATAAAGATGGTCTCGGTGTACCTCAAGATGATGCACGATGCTTTATCTGTTTTGATAAAGCGGCTGAGGGTGGATTAGCCCAAGGATACTACAATCTCGGTCTTTTATATGATCAAGGTGTAGGGTGTGAACAAGATAACGATAAAGCACTTGACTTATGTCGTAAAGCAGCTTATGCCGGACATGAAAAAGCAAAAAGTATCATCCAAGGTCTTCAAGAAGACGGCAAGATAGTCTTTTAAAATGTTTACAGGACTCATAAGAGAAATCGCCACTGTTAAGAGCTTTGTAGGCTCTACTCTCACTATAAAAGCTAAACTCAAAGCTGGCATTGGTGATAGTATTGCCATTAATGGTGCTTGTTTAACTGTTGTTGCTGTTAATGGAGATGGGTTTAGTGTAGAACTCTCCCCAGAATCTCAAAAGCATTTAGTGATAGAAAACTATACACATGAAGTGCATATTGAACCTGCTATGATGATGGGTGATAGATTTGAGGGGCATGTTGTTCAAGGGCATATAGATGCTATTGGTGAGATAACTGACATTAAAAATCTTGGAAACTCTTATGATGTTTTTATAAAAGTAGATAAGAAGCATATAGCGTTTATAGTTCCCAAAGGTTCCATCACTATAGATGGAGTAAGTCTTACAGTAAATGATGTAAATGCCGACACCTTCCGTCTTACCATCATACCTCATACGATGAAAGAGACTCTCTTTAAACGCTATAAGAAAGGAACAAAGGTAAATGTAGAGACAGATATGTTTGCTCGTTATGTTTCTCATATCATTACACATCAAACAAAAAGTTCTTCACTCTCTTGGGATCAAGTCGATGCCATTAATGCAAGCTTTTAAAAAGCATTGCATTTTGCCATATTTTTATAACTACAATTAAAATATCACTATAATCATTTCGTTACATTAGGATAAACAATCAAAAATCGACTGCTCAAAGACATTTTCGGACATAATAGTTTTCGTGACTTACAAGAGGAGGGAGTTGATACCATTTTAAATGGACAAGACCTTCTTATGATACTACCGACGGGTGGTGGAAAATCTCTAGTATTTCAACTTCCTACCATGATGATGGAGGGGATTACTATAGTAGTATCTCCCCTTATCGCTCTTATGCAAGACCAAGTAGCAGCACTTCAAGCACAAAAAATAAATGCACAGATGATAAGTTCTGCTCAAAGCTACGAAGAAGTAGATGAGATCATGTATGCGGCTGTTAATGGTGACCTAAAATTTCTCTATCTATCACCAGAGCGTTTAAACAATGGTAAAACTCTCGACTTTTTACACAACTTAAACATAAACTTTTTTGTGATAGATGAAGCCCACTGTATCTCTCAGTGGGGACATGAGTTTCGTGATGACTACCGTGCTTTAGGCAACCTCAAAGAGAATTTTCCATACACAACCATAGCCGCATTTACTGCAACAAGTACAGATAATGTAACAGATGATATACTCAGAGAGTTACGAGTTAATGAGCCTAAAGTTCTTAAGGGTAAAATATTTCGTAAAAACATCTTTATCTCAGCACAAAGACGAATAAGTAACGGACAAGCTCAACTCAAAAACTTTCTACTTCGACATGAAAATGAGTCAGGTATTATCTATGTAAGCTCTCGTAAAAAAGCAGAAGAACTCTCTAGCTTTTTAAACCAGAGTGGCTATAAATCTCTTGCGTATCATGCAGGACTCCCCCAACATGTAAGAGAGCAGAACTTTAAAGTATTTGTCAATGACAATGTCGATATTATGGTAGCAACTATAGCATTTGGTATGGGAATAGACAAGAGTGATATTCGCTTTGTTGTACATATGTCTCTGCCAAAGTCTCAAGAGAACTACTACCAAGAGATAGGAAGAGCTGGTCGTGATGGAGATGATAGTGAAGTCCTTCTTCTTTTTAATGCAGGGGATATAGTTCTGCATAAACGCTTTTTACATGACATAGCTAATGAAGAGTACAAGAGTCACTTAGAGACAAAAATAGATCAAATATACAAATATGCTACAAGTGAACTCTGTTTTCATAAACAACTCGCAGAGTACTTTGATGATACTCTTGATTCATGTAGTGATAGATGTGACAACTGTCTAAGTAGTGATGATAAACGCCAAGACATAACTAAAGAGGCACAGATGATTCTCTCTGCCATATATAAAACAGACCAAGGTTTTGGAAAGAACTATGTTATAGATATTTTACGAGGTTCAAGTGAACAAAAAATTCTTACTAATGGAGCAGATAAACTCTCCATGTATGGTATAGGATTGGCACTTAGCAAAAAAGAGTGGTTTATCATAGTAGAGCGGCTTCTTGAACTCAAGATACTCATTCTTGGAGATTTTAGTGTATTAAAACTTACAAATGATGCGATAGAAGTGCTAAAATCTTTAAAACTTGTAGATATAAAATCATCTCGTTTGATAATCAATGAACGAGAGAAAAAAGTAAAACAGGCTAAAGAGTTTGATTATGATGAAGAGCTCTTTGAAGAACTCCGAATCAAACGTAGTGAATTAGCAAGTGAGATGGGAGTCCCCGCTTACATTATTTTTAGTGATAAAACACTCAAACACTTAGCAAATGATAAACCCCACGATAAAAAGAGTATGCTAGAGGTAAACGGCATAGGGGAGAAAAAGTATGAACAGTATGGTGAGGATTTTTTAACACTTATAAATAGTTAAAAAGCTAAAGACATCCCTATTCCAAAATTATACCCCTCAAGTCCTTTCTCTTGTACAGTACTTGCCTCAATATAATAACGAGAAGACCAAAACTTTTTTTGAGGTGTATTATAATAAAATATTCCACCAAATGTAGCAAATTTATTAAGTTGTGTTACATCACTCACTACTCCAGATAAATAATTTGCATTAAAGTATGTCTCAAGAGTAATATAATTTACACCAAAATTATAGAGTGGTTCAGACTCGACACCAAGTGAAAGTTTTATAACACTAGATGCTGTAGTAAATTTTGACAACTCTTCATAATTAAATTTAGATTTTGTTTCATAAACTTCATAAGAGAGTTTAGCATAAGGCTTATACTCTGCTACTATAGGTCTATACTCTAACTCTGTAAAAAATTTATAGCTTAGATTATCATTATAATTTTGTCTAAAAAAATCTTCTATAGCATCCCCTATGCTATTATCTGTTGCTTTTAAACTCACTCCAGATCGAGAATAAATCACCTCCATTCCTCCAGAGAATGTAAACTTTTTTGCAATTTTATAGCGAATACCAGCACCTAAACCTGCGGTATATGTTCTAATATGACTATCAATATCTAATCTAACATCTATAGATTTTTTTATTTTTATATCAGATATAAAAGTTCTACTATACCCAATATTTCCCACAAAAAATAAGTTTAAATTAGTATTAGATTCTATCTGTACCTTAAAAGGCAGATGTAAAATATTCATTTGAACACCAATATGTGTAAAGTTGTATTGTCCTGAACTCAAACCATCTTGTGATGTAAAAATCAACAGTGTATTTAAATTTGCTAAATGTGCATTTTTTACTAAATCAGGGCTTAAATCTTCGGCAATTACTTGCTTATATAGCACCAAAATAAATAGTAAAAATTTTAATCTCATAAATCCCTATCTCTTAATGCCTCTATATCTTTATTGCATGATATCTTATGCTTCATATCAACTACTTTAAACTCTTTAAGCTCTTTAAAAGCAGCTACTGTAGAGACCCTAAAACCCTCTCCCTCATTTAAATGCAAAATAAATCCATTGTTATAAAGTGCTAGCCTCGTTTTAAGGGCTATAGAGTATGTTGTTAAAATAGCATCAGACTTCATAACTTTTTTAATATCTTCAAAATACTCTTGTGTCCAAAGAATAGGATTTGATGATGGAGAAAATGCATCTTGATAAATTATATCAAATTTATTATGAAACTTTTTAATATACTCTCTTGCATCTCCTAAATAAACTTCAATATAAAGATTACCACTCTTATAAATCCCCTTACTACTTAAGGTTGTAATAACTTCTCTAAAAGATTCAAACTCTTTTGGATATGTAAAATACTCTAAAGATTTTACAAGGGAAGCATCTAGTTCAGGAGAGTATATATTTATTTTTTTATCTGGAAAGTTCTCTTTTACATAGAGAAGTGTTGCTAAAGTGTTAAAACCGAGTCCATAGCATATATCGAGGATATTTACTTCTTCACTAACTATAACACTAAAAGCAGGAATAACATGTTTTTTTAATGATTCAGCTAATGCTCCGTCTTTAGTTGAGTGATAGTGTTCATCATACTCTTTTGAGTATGCAGTATAGGAACCATCTTCACTGAGTTTTAAAGAGTGCAATGCATCATCAAAAGTATTACTCAAAGACCATTACCCCACATATGAAGCTTTTTTGCCATAACAAGGTCATACTCAGGAAGAACATCAATATAGTTTTGTGAACGAAACTCAAACTCTTCTAAGATGTTCAGTGTCTCTTCTATATTCATCGTTCCTTTTTTTTGCATTATGATTATCTCTGCTGCATTTGCAAGAGTTGCATATGCGATTTTCAATATACCTTTTTGATTTGTATGCTGATGAAAAACATCTTTAAAAATAACAATATCATTTGTTCGAGGAAGTACTCTAAAGGCTTGTGTAAAGTTTTTAATATACTGAATATTCGCATCTGGAAATTTTTCTTTTAGATCTAATTCACTTTGAGAATAAAGTACTAGATTTAAAACACCATCCACACTCTCCATTAACTTGTATAATGCATCTGTAGTAGCATCTACTTCATCAGTAACCTGTAGATAATTATTTCCAGGATATGGATTAAAAAGTTCTAAAAACTGTTTCAAATCCATTGTCAATCCTAATAGGCTAAATCGTGAAGTTCACGGAAAAGATATGCTTCTACTATTTCATCTATAGTTTTTTGAGTATGTGCTACTAAAACTATCATAGACATATTCATAAAATCCATTACTGGTTCAGCATCATTTTGCACAACAACTGCTTCACTCCAGTTATTAAACCCATCGAATTTTTCATTATGAAGTACTTCAACAAGTTCACCCTCTTCTATACGAAGTTGTGCCCATATTTTCACCTCAAATACTTTTGTAATTTCTGCCTCTTGAACTTCATCTGAGTTCATTGGTACTAGAACTAACATTAACCGTTAATCTCTTTAAGTTTTTTCTTTGAAAGAGTCAGTTTTTTGTTATCCATAATCCCAATTTTATTTGCAAGAATATCATTTGCTATTTTTTTAGCATTTTTAAGTGAATGCATTTTATACGTTCCACACTGATAAATATTTAATTCAGGAATATCTGCTTCACTTTTTACTTTTAAAACATCTTTCATAGATTTTTTCCAAGCTTTAGCAACTTTTTTTTCATCAGGAGTTCCAAGAACTGACATATAAAAACCAGTACGGCACCCCATAGGTGAAAGATCAATAATCTCAACTTTTTTAGAGTTTAAATGATCTCTCATAAACCCAGCAAAAAGATGTTCTAGGGTATGAATACCACGACCATCCATTTTATCAACATTTGGCTTGTAAAAACGGAGATCATATACTGTGATTGCATCCCCAGAAGGAGACTTCATCCCCTTAGCTTTACGAACTGCAGGAGCAGGCATGATAGTGTGGTCAACTGTAAAAGAGTCTAATAATGGCATAAAGATATCCTTAATTTTAATTACAAGTATTTTAGCGAAATAGGTTGATTTTTTTTTGAAATAAAGAAGTTATATGAGTGTTAAAGCTTTTAGTGAGGCTAAAGCCACACATCCGAGTAGCACATGAATATTATATACGAAAATTAGAAGTTTTAGATTTGGTGTAAGTTGTGTTTAACTCAGACTAAGGCTATACTGAAGTATGCCGTGTCTGAGTTGGACGCAAATTGCGCCAAAGCTGGAATCCTTTAAACGCGAGCTTCTTCACGTTTATTTAGGTATGCCCAGTTAGCATCTACACGCTCTTGCCACTCTTTGATCATATGTTTATACTGATCTTTAAAAAGGTGCTTAAAACGTCCTTGTGCTGCTAGATACTCTTCAACAGGAACAACATTTTTTGGTCTATAAGTAATGTTAAGTTCATGTCCATCAATGATTTCATAAAGTGGGAACACTAATGAATCAGTTGAAAGATCAGTCAGAGCCATAGTATCTTTAGGATCAAATTTCCACTCAGTTGTACAAGGAGATACTGCATTGATAAACACAGGACCATCTACTGCCATACCGTGTTGAATTTTCTTCACCATGTCTTTCCATTTGTTTGGAGCAACTTGTGCAGAGTAAGGGATACCATGAGAAGCCATAATAGCTACCATATCTTTTTTGTTTTTCTTTTCACCATAACTTACACGTCCAGCAGGAGATGTTGTTGCTGATGAACCGATAGGAGTAGAAGATGAACGTTGTCCACCAGTATTTGCATATACTTCGTTGTCAAGAACAACATGCATCATATTATGACCACGCTCCATACAACCAGAAATCCACTGAAAACCGATATCGTAAGAAGCACCATCACCTGCAAAAGATACGAACTTTGGATTACGATCAGGCTGCTTTAGGCGACCTTTTGTTTTAAGTGCTTTATACATTGCTTCAGCACCTGAAACAGCAGTAGAACCATTTTCAAAACCGATGTGAATCCAAGAAGCATCCCAAGATGTATATGGATAAACAGCAGTACAAACTTCAAGACACCCTGTAGATGCTGAAAGAATTAAGTCATCATTTGTTGCGTTTAGAACTTCACGAACAATGATAGAGTGTGCACAACCAGGGCAAAGAAGGTTTGCACCTTCAAAACGGTCTGCAGATGTTGAAAACTCTTTTAAGTTTTTGATTTTTTTCATTTCGCTCATAGTTTTCTCCCTATAAAAATGCTAGTTTCGGTCCACGAACACCGATAAACTGTTGTAATTGAGTAGTTACTTTACCAGCATCTACATTTGCTTGTAGTTCTGTATATAAATCAACTAAATGTTTTTTAGTTAAATCACGACCACCAAGACCATAAACATAACCAGAAAGTAAAGGACGCTCAGCTTGGTTGAAAAGACAACCTGCAAGTTCGTTAAATAACATACCTGGTGCACCACCTGGAGCTGAACGGTCAAGAGCAGCAATAGCGTTAACACCTTTAAGAGCTTCAGCTATTTCAAAGAATGGGAATGGACGTACAACACGGATTCCAACTACACCAGCTTTGATACCTTTTTCTCTCATCTCTAATGCAACTTCACGAGCTGTTTCAACTGAAGTACCCATACAAACAACACATACATCAGCATCATCCATATCATATCTCTCAACTATATTATATTTACGACCTGTAAGTTTTTCAAACTCATCAAATGCAGTCTGAATTTTTGGCATAACTTTAGTCATCATATCATTATGTTGACGAGCTTTATGCTCAAAGTGCCAATCTTCTTCAGTCTGAACACCATGAGTAACTGGATGCTCAAAATCAAGCATATCATTCATAGGTTTAAAATCACCAACGAAGCTATAAGCGACATCATCACTCATAGTGTGAACACCTTGAGCTGTATGAGAAGTCATAAAACCATCTTGGTGTACCATTGCTGGTAAACGTACATCATGATCTTCTGCAACTTTAAATGCGATAAAGTTTAAGTCATAAGCCTCTTGTGGAGAGTAAGAGTCAAATTGAATCCAACCAGAATCACGACCAAGATACATGTCCGAGTGGTCACCATTTACATTAAGAGGAGCAGCTAGTGCACGGTTTACAACATTTAAAATAATTGGTAGACGCATACCAGATGCTTGGTAAAGAGTCTCTACCATAAGAGCAAAACCTTGAGAAGATGTTGCAGTTGCAACACGTCCACCAGCAGCAGCAGCGCCAATACATCCTGACATTGCAGCATGTTCAGACTCAACCATTACAAACTCACCTTCAACATAGTTGTCGGCTAAAAATTTTGCATATCCCTCAACAATAGGAGTTGATGGAGTAATCGGGTAAGCAGCAACAACATCAATTTGACACTGTCTTAAAGCTTGAGCAGCAGCAAAGTTACCATCCCAAACTTCAATATCTTTTAGTTCGATTTTATCAAATGCCATCTATTTCTCCTTCGTTTCTTTAGCAGGCCACTGAGCAATCTCAGTCTCTTCATCTGCTTGTTCTGGGAACATTAAAAGTGATTTTGGATTTGTAGGACAAACCTCAACACAAATTCCACACCCTTTACAGTGATCCATATCTATACCAATCATCTTCTTATCACGAGAAATAATTGAAATATCTGGACAGTAAATCCAACAAAATTGACAATCGATACAATAATCTTTTGCAAATATTGGTTTCTCTAGTCTCCAGTCAGCTACACTAGCACTAAATGAGCTATTTTCTGTGTACTTACGGTCTTCTTGTAAAGTTCCAGCGATATCACCAGCTTCACCCTCAAATGTACGAAGCATTGCTCCGATTTCAAATTCATCCCAACCTGTATTTGCCATTCTTAGCTCCTTACTTTACTTCGTCATATGCGCGTTGAATTGCTAACATATTTCCGTCAATAATTTTCTGTGGTAATTTACCAAGAACTCTCTGCATATTTTCTTTAAAGAACTCTATGTCATACATACCAGAAATCTTCATAAATGCACCAAGCATTGGAGTGTTTGGAATAGCACGGCCAATAGTCTCATTCGCAATAGTAATACAATCTACAGTATAAACCTCTTTCCCCTCAAGTTTTGGTTGAGAAGCTATCAGTTCTTCTGTACTCATATGAGTAGTAATAATGTATTTTGTATCTTTTTTACCATTAATAGTCACATCTGAAGTGTAAACTAATGCAGGGTCAATAACGAAAACAAAGTCTGGTTCCATATATTTCTCATGATTCATAATTACTGCATCATCAACACGGTTATATGCCGTCATTGCAGCTCCACGTTTAGCAGATCCGTAAAACGCGAATGCTTGTACATGCTTTCCAGTTGTCGAAATAACATCAGCTAAACCTTTAGCTCCTGTTACAGCCCCTTGACCAGCACGACTATGCCATCTAATTTCTAGCATAAATTCTCCTTAAGTTTTTTCAAGAAACATATGAATATTTTCTATCAATTCTATTTATTGTATTTTAGGCAAGTGGGACTTAAATATAGCTTGATAATATGAGATAGATAAGTAAGCAAGTAAAGTGTGTGATTATTTCCTACTTTTTAAAAAAATCATACCCTCAAATGCATCTCTATAAATATGATTTGTATACTTTTTAAGTGTCTCTTTTGTGTCATATCCACTAAGAACACCAAGAGAATTCACTCCAGCATTCTCAGCTGAGAGAAGATCTAGTTTCGTATCTCCTATCATCCATATCTCTTTATTATCTATCTCAAAAGATTCTAAAGCCTTTAAAATAGGCTCTTTATGTGGCTTGGGGTTTTCTACATGCTCACGACCTATAAGCACTTTAAAGTACTCCATAAGTCCAAAGTGTTCCATTAACTCTTTTGAAAAAAGTCCTGTCTTTGTTGTTACCACACCAACCTCTGCAAAACTAGCTGCTAGAGTCACGGCCTCTTTAGCCCTCGGCAATAAGAAAGTTTTCTCTTTAGAAATCACTCGATAATACTCTTTGTATGTTGTTACAAAATGCCATACTCTAGCCTCATCAATACCGAGTCTACTATACATTACATCTAAAGGATAGCCAATAAGTGCTTTTATTTCTGTATCACTCGGAGCTTTTTCCTTATGTACCATATATGAGTTATGAAAACTCTCTAAAATTGCTTCTGTAGAGTCTATTAATGTCCCATCTAAATCAAAAAGTATTATCATAATTATTTCTCCTCTTTATCTATAAAATGCTGTTTTTGTATTGGCATCTTTATATTATGCTCTTTTAGTCGTGTATAAACCCCTATGGCTATATCACTTGGTGCTATTATTAGGTTTTCATCAAGCCAAAAATATAACTTAAATTCAAGGTAGTATTCACCAAAGCCTACAAAAGTTGCAAGTGGTTCAGGATTTTTCAAAACATCTTTATGTGAGACGGCAACAGACTTCATGATCGTAAGTACCTCTTCTATATCACTCTCTAAATCTACTTTAAAGGAGAGTATCTTTCTACGATGTTCATCAGAGAGTGTCCAGTTGGTTATATCTTTTGCGATAAAATCAGCATTAGGAATAATAACTTCTGAGCCATCAAATGTTTTAATTGTACTTGATCTTGTTCCAATCGCTTGTACTTTTCCTAAAATCTTATTAATCTCTATCGTATCGCCTATCTGTATTGGACGTTCAAAAACCATAATTATCCCAGAGATAAAATTTGCGATAATATTTCTTAAACCAAAACCAATACCTACACCTAAAGCCCCAAAAACTAAAGTAAATTGCTCTGTTGTTACACCTAAGGACATTAAAGCAATCATACCTCCACTTATAACAATCGTATAATTCAAAACTGTCGTTATTGCTGTGGGAAATCCTCTTGGAAATTTAAAACGCGAAAATATTTCAACTTGTAAAATAATGTTAATTAGTTTTAGTAAAAACCATGTACTAAAGATGATAAGGAAGAAATCAAAAATAGAAGATACAGAGATTGTTGTCTCACCAAACTTCCAAGCAAGTGACATGAGTGAATTTTTTACCTCTACAATATGTTCATAAACCCCAATAGTTTTACTCACTATTATAAACCACCATGCGAACATAAATATTTTCACAAACATAATAGTCATTTTTTCAATATTAAGTGTAAATTTTTTCAATATAGGAAAAGAGGCCGATGCAATTCTTCTTCTTAATAAGATAACTATGTAGCCTGTTAATATTGTACTCAAAAGATAAAAGATCATTGAGGCATAGAGAAGAGTAAAAATTCCATTACTGATATTAGAAGCTAGAAGAGTCGCTCCATATACATCTGCACCTATTGCTATTAAGACTAAAGCAGCACAAACTCCTAAGAGTTTATAGATAGCATTTTTAATAGAATCTTTTTTTAGAAAACTAAAAACTTTATCTTTAATCAACTTGTAAAGTAAAATAAATAAGAGCATTTCTAAAAGTATGCCAAAAAACCTACTATCTAGCGGAGTGTCAACTGCATTATTTAAAATAATACTTAGTGTATATAGAAGAAAGTAGATATAAACATGTCTAATTATCTTTTTTGGAAACTGTACTTGTAAAATTCTAAACACAGGAATCAATAAGATGAGTAGTTGTATCTCTTTTACACTTTGCGAAAGATCAAAAAATAATGTATTTGCAAAGAGAAGAAGAATAACTAGAGTAGAAAAAGGGTATCTTATATATATAAACTCTTTTTTTCTATACGAGTTTGCATATACAAAAAGTTTACGACTCTTATAGAGATAAAAGAATATAAATACTAATGCAAATATTCCTAAACTAATTAATCCAAAGATAAAAAGTTTTTCACTCTCTGTAGAATAAAAAGAGCGGGTCTCTTGTGCTTTTTCTATTAAAGAATTAATTGCACTTATAAAAAAATTTTCAGGATTAAAACCATTCTCTTTTAGTAAGTCAATCAGAGATAAATTATTTTGATAAAAGACCTTGCTCGAAACTATATTTATAGCTTCTAAAACTTTTTTTTGCATCTCTTGCATTTCTATAATCTTCGTGTGAATTGTACTCGAATCTGTTAAAAGAGTGTCATAACGATTCTTTCCTTTTACACTCAACTCTTCTAACTCTATACGTACCGTTTTAATCTGCTTTAAAATGGCGACAGGGGCCTTTTGTACTTGTGCATTTTTGTATGTTTTATTCCAAATTTCTCCATACTTACCCAACTCTTTTTTATACTCATCAAAAACAGTAATTCTCTCTTCAAGTATAGTTTTCCATGATTCAAGTTGTGTAAGGTTTATATGTAGTTCATCCTGATACTTCGTTAAGTCTCGTATGCTTACATACTCTAAGTAATCTGTTCTAGCATCATCTAAAAGGGTATCAATCGTTGTACTATATACTTTTAAAGCACTTTCAATATCATTTACATTCTCTTTTGAGGCCAATGTTTTTACAGCTCTATCTATCACTACAGATATATTTGCGCTCTCTTGGGGAACATCTCGTAGTTTTATAAATGTTACTTCTGTACTCTTAGAATCCCCAACTATCTCACTCTGCTCAACGACTCCGGCAAGCAGAGTAAAACATAAAGAAAGTGTAAGTAAAAAAAATCGCATACTTATTTCCTATTTAATTGTTATTTTTTCCCAATCTCGATAATCATACCAGATACCACTCAGTGATGGTTTCACATTTTTAATACTTCTGTTTACTGCTGTGATAGAGTTAGGAATATATAAAAAGAGATAAGGATTATCATCTGTTATAAGCTGAAACATCTCTTGCCAAATTTTTCCTAGTCTCTTTCTATCTACTATACTCTGAGACTCTTCAATCATTTTATTTACTCGACTATTATTATAACCCACTAAATTAAAGCCCCCTTTTTTATCACTATCTTTATGCCAGAAGAGATAGGGATCTGGTGTAGGTGAAAGCCCCCATCCAAGAAGAACACTCTCAAACTTATGCGGAAAAACAACCATATTTAAAAAAGCTTGCCACTCCATAACACGAAGAGTTACAACAACACCCGCTTTTTTAAGCTGATGCTGTAGAATCTGTGCAGCATAGGGTCTAATGGCGTTTGAGTTAGAAGTCACTATCTCAAACTCAAAAGGATAATTTGCATCATATCCTGCTAATTTCAAAAGCCGTTTTGCTTCTACTATGTTTTGAGTTGGTACTTCTACACTCTTGTTAAACGCTACAGTACCAGGAAGAAAAGGGCCACTACATACTTTTGCATGTTTAAAGAAGAGTATATCTACCAGTTCTTGTCTATCTATAGCTAAAGAGAGTGCTTTACGAACATTTGCATCTTTAAACTTCTCTACTCTAAGATTAAATCCTAAATAGGTGTAAGAGAGGCTAATCTTTTCATATATATTAAACTTTTCAAAAAAATCTTTATGGAGCTGTCTCTCAAACGCCATAGGGTCAATACTTCCTATATCTAACTGTGCAGACTTTAGCATTAAGAAGCGAGTCATAGGATCTCCAATCACATGAAAACTAATTTTATCAATTTTAGGTCGCCCTTCAAAATACTTATCAAAGGCTGCTAACACTATATTTTTTGAGTACTCTAACTGTTCTAGTTTATACGGTCCGGTTCCCACAGGATTTGTATTAAACTTAGCGCTCATAAGGTTTTGCTCATCTTTTAGCAGATGTTCGGGGAGTATTCCCATCATCCAGGTCTCTAAAGCTTTAAAGTAAGCCTGCTTATACTTTACCTCTATCTTATATTTTGAGAGCATTTTCACACTTTTTACAAATCGAAATCCAGCACTATAGGGTGAAGCAATCTTATCTGAGATAAGTGTCTCATATGTAAAAAGAACATCTTTGGCACTAAACTCTTCCCCATCATGCCACTTCACACCCTCTTGTAACTCAAATACAAGTGTAGTACTATCTCTAAAGTAGAATTTTTTTGCTAAATCTCCAATAATCTCTTTGGAGTCTCTATCAAACTTTACAAGTCCATTGAACAAAAATCCAGCAATCTCTGAAGAGGAGGAGTCCGTTGCTAAAATAGGGTTGAGGCGTGCAGGATTAGAAGAGGTTGCTAGATGAAGAGTTGAAGCATTTAAACTCCAACTTAGTAAAAAGAGAAATAAAATGCGCATTATTAATTAAGTGGTTTTCCATTTACAGTTGCTTTTGAGTCTTTAAACTCTAGTTTAAAGATTAGATTTTCACCATCCTCTTTCGCAAAATTACGAAAACTTGCGAGCATCGGACGGTTCCCTGTAAGTGCTCCATAAATTTTCTTTGATAAAGTAATGTTTGTATCTAATTCTACATTTTGAATAGCCATCATAGGTGACATTTTCATCTTATCTTTGAGGTCAGCATCCTCTTTTACAGTAAGTTTTGACTGAACTAAAAATCCTTGAAAATCTTCAGTTTTATTTACCTTAATATTTTTAAGTGAAAAGTCTGCTATATTAAAAACAAAACCTTTAGAGACAAGCTCAAGTGCTAAGGATTGAAACTTCTCTTGTGATTTAGGCTGTTGCATAGCTGCTTTATCTGAGAGGAGTTCTGTTAACTCTGCCACAGTAACTTTATCAAGATCATTTAATGCAACATCAATATTAAAATGCTTCATAGCTACAGAAATCTTAGGAGAGTCTATCAAAAACTCTTCTGCTGATGTTTTTGAGTTCAGTTCAACTTTAGACCCTTGATCATTTGAAGAGGCATTCATTCGTAGTTTTTTCAGAACAATAAGACCATCATCACCTGTTCCTGCTATCTTAACCTCCATCTTTTCAAGCTCTGCACTTGTCACGTATGTAATTTTTGATTCAAAATTATTTGATGTTTTAAAGTTTGTGAAGAGTACATGTAAGTTTTTATTATTTTGTTCAAGATTAAGTTGTATCACTTTAAAAGTAGAGTCAACTCTTTGAGGTGCTAAAAGTTCACCATTACCAGAAAAAGTTGCATCCTTAATAGCTACTGCGAACTTTACTCCATCTTTCATCGTATATTTTTCATTAATATTTTTGATATTACCCTTAAAATCATCATTCAAAAAATTATACTCTATATGATAAAGAAGCCCTTTACTACTTAAAAACTTCTCTACATAACTAAGAAAATGAGGATCCTCTATCCTAATTTCATCCTCTAACTCTGTTGCTAATGCTAAAGGATAAAGATCAAGAGAGACTGCTTTAGCAAATGGAAGATTAGAGTACTCAACATCGACACCAAACTTAACACCATCAAGCATAGCATTTGTATAAGCAGGAACTTGTTTGTCCGAATACTGATTTAAGTGACTCATAAAAGCTTTAGAGTCTTGAAGTTCAAACTCAAAGTGTCTTGATGTGCTTAAATATGAAGAGTCTATTTCATCTTTTTTTGTCTCTATTCCATACGATTTTAATTCAGAAACTTTTTCGTCTAAAGTTGTCTTCATAACTGAATTACCAATGATTGGAAGAGATGCTATACCAACAAGGAGAATTGTAACAGCGATTATACTTTTTTTCATGAAATACCTTCAAGTTTTATTTGAAGGTATTATAGTTAAATAAAGTTAACTATCTGTTTTTAGTTAGATTCAACTACTCTATCATGAAGTTCTTGAACTGGACGTTCATTATCTACATAGAACTTTCTAAAGTGTTCAATCTGTGCTGCAGATGCTGTTTTAGGAGTCTTTAAAAGATACCACTGAACATTTTCAGAACATGGTGGTGTTGTAAGTGAACCTACATAGTGATAGTAGTGTGCACTATCTGTTGGTAAAAGATCTTGAGGATCAAGTTTTGCAGTTTTACCCACATTATCTATAACACTATTTAAGATAGAACTCTCTTCCCCCTCTGTAAAGAAAACAGCTACAACAGCAAGCTGTTTTGTTTTTGGATTTTGATGTACCATATGAGCAACCATATCATAGCGTTTTCCACCTACTGTATGTTCAGACTTTCCATGAAAGTGAAACTGTAAAAGATTAAAAGTTTCTCCATGAAGGGTAATACTTCCACCATGCTCTGGAGTAACTTTTATAGAGTGACCATTATCTATAATTTTAGCCATTACTGAAACATCTTCATGCATACTTAAATCATAATCATGATTCATACTCATAGTCTTTCCAGGGATAATATTTACTGGAGATTGGTGTTGACCTGTTCCACAAGTTTTTGAGAACTCATCCCAGTGAGATGGACCATTCTCTTCATAATTCCAATGTTTTTCGTGTGTTGTTGCATCTCCTGCTTTATGCTCTGCATTACTTACATGGCTTGGTTTTGCATCACTAGAGTGACTACATCCTACTAAAAGCAGTGCTACTGCACTCATCGCTAATACTGTTTTTTTCATATTTTGTTTCCTTTTTTATTTTAAAATTTATAGTTTGCTATGACTCTATACTGAGACAGTAGCTTGAGTTGGTTAACTCTGCCATCTGCACTTGCACCTGTATTATCTGTAACCCAAATTCCTTTGAGTGCTACAGAGAATACTTTATCCATTTTATATGCTAAAACGAAGTTGTAATCCTGCTGTGCATTTGTAAAGCCTACTCTATCATTTGTTGTATAAAGATAGGAGAGAGAAGTACTAAAACCATCTAAACCAAAAGAATCAAACTTCTGATTGTAAGCAAACTTAACACCTTGTGATCCACCAATATAAATACTATCAGACTTTAAAGAACTTCCATAGATAGACTGAAAAAGATCATTTGATGTAATCATATTTGTAAAAAGCGGTGTACCATCCCATGGTAACACTAAAGAGTCATGCGACTTCTCATCTCTTAAAACATTTGAGTATGCAAGTGTAACTTTTGCACTCTTAAGTGTTGCAACAGCTTTAAGACCAAAAGCATTCGATGAAATAGCTTTTGCCCCTGTAAGGCTCCCTATTTTTGCAAGATTTTTCTCTGCATTTCCAACACTTTTTTGATTAATGTACTGTACCGCTAAAGTCAATTTTACATTTGATATATTTATTTTATATGTAGTATCAAGATAGAGTGAGTTCATAAAGTCCTGTGCAAAGTAATCATACACTTTAAAACTATAACTCTCCCTCTTATAATCGACACCAGCCATCACAACACCACCTGTTTTTGAACCAGTCACAGCTTCAATGTTTGTGCCAAGGGCATGTGCTTGCATATTTATAAATCTACTTGATGTTCTCTGCTTAAATTTATCAATATATGCGAGTGTGAATAGTCCTTGTTTATCTATGGTATAAGTTGCAAAAGCCCCTTCCACTGCAGAGGGTAACATACGGACCTCTTTAGCATGAATAAGGGGTGTTTTAATCACTTTACGACCATAAAGAAAATCAAAGTCAGTATAAGAATAGGCTAAATATCCCTCGCCTAATACTGAAAATCCCTCCTCTGCATTGCCACCTCTTGCACCATTATCTTTTCCTATAATGGATGTATCTACTGCACCATCAAGTAAAAAAGGGTTTGTAGTCATAAAAGTAGCTGCTGCACGAAAACCGTGAAGAGAGGCAGTTTTAAAACTTAACTGACCACCAAGAGAGTTGGCATTTGCTGATGTGTCTGCTGTTTGAGAATATGTATTGTCTTTATCCGTTTGGATATAATAGTATTTGATATTACCACTCGTCTTAGCTTCACTAAAGACTTCAGAAAAGGTATCTACCTCTGAAGTTGCAAGTAAAGCTGTTGATAACATCAAAAGAGCTATTTTTATATATTTCATTTTTCTCCTTTGAACAGGTTATTTTACCCCTATGAATATAAAAGATTAATTAAAATTGAGTGTTTTATAGAAAAAAGTTATGATAAGAAAAAGAAATGTTTGAAGTTTTAAAAATTAGAAAAATTTACCAAGACAAAAAGTCTTGATAAAAACGAAAATCGAGTGATTAACGTTTTGAGAACTGGCGAGAACGACGAGCTTTTCTCTTACCTGGTTTTTTACGTTCAACAACACGTGAATCACGAGTCATCATAC
>Ga0256837_1000230_pt1 | contig 50323 bp, 51 predicted proteins | sample 4562384metaG_FD_185976 | JGI IMG/M metagenome (GOLD analysis project Ga0256837, IMG submission 185976) | Hydrothermal vent microbial communities from Guaymas Basin, Mexico - 4561-384 | ecosystem: Environmental > Aquatic > Marine > Hydrothermal vents | place: Mexico: Guaymas Basin | collected... | reverse complement strand
TTATGACATCTTTAATGGTGGTAATGGCAGTTTTAATTGCATGTATTTGCGGTGTTAGTTCAGTGATTTTATTAAAAAATTTTGATAAACAGACAAATAACAAGGTTTTAGCTTTGCAAAAAAGATTTTGCTTTTGTTTTTGTATGCCAATAATGTCAAAGAAAGACGTGCCGAAATTGCAATTTTGCGAACCATAGGTCTGTCTACCAAACATATTTATTTTTTATTTATATTTAAAGCTTTTTTATTGGCTTTAATCGCCAGTGTTTTAGGCTCTATATGTGGAATTATATTGGGAGTTTCTTTAGATAATTTGGGCTATGAATCAATAGATTATTATTTACAACTAACAGGTATTGCCGTGTTATGTTCTTGTTTGATAAGTATTTTAGCCAGTTGGTTACCCGCAAAAATTGCGGCATCTCAGGATCCAGGTGTTATTTTAAATGAGGGTTAATATGCCATTGTTATCAGCAAATAATATCAGCAAAGCTTACTTAGGCGATGAGGGTAAAATTCAAGTTTTAGAAAACATCAATTTTTCTTTAGAGCAAGGAGGCATCCATGCTTTAGTTGGTCAAAGTGGTTGTGGAAAAAGCACCTTTTTATTGATTTGTGGAGGATTGATTTATCCCGACAGTGGTGAGTTAGTAATTGATTCTAAAAACTTATTGAGTATGAATAATTCCAAGCGGGCTCAGATGCGCGCTGATTTAATAGGTTATGTGTTTCAGCAGTTTCATTTAATTCCATATTTAACTATAGAACAAAATATTTTAGCGTCGTCATTGGTTACTAATAAAAAAGATGCCAAAAAACGCACTGGGGAGTTAATAGAAAAGCTTGGGCTTGCTCATCGCACCAAGCATATACCTGGCAAGTTAAGCTCTGGCGAACAGCAAAGAGTTGCTTTATGCAGAGCCTTATTAAATAACCCTAAAATTTTAATTGCAGATGAACCAACGGGTAATTTAGATGGCAATAATGGTAAAATTGTTTTGGAAGTATTGCGAGAGTACGCCAATAATGGCGGTTTGGTTTTAATGGCCACCCACGATATAGCAGTGGCATCGTTGGCAGATGCTACTTATAAGGTGTGTAAAAATTCGATTGCAGAATTTAAAATTTAAGGATTAAAAATGAATTTTGGGAAAAAACTTTTAATAGGTTCAGTTGTAGCGGTTGCTGTTTTGGTGGCGTTGTTAATATTGCAATCATCTAAAGATATAGATTTAAACTTACAAATGGGCGGTGCTCCAGCTAATACAAATAATATTACTTTATTTTGCGCGGCGGGTATTAAAGCACCGATTGTTGAAGCAGCTAAAGACTTTGAACAGAAATATAGTGTGCATGTTAATTTAGAATATGGTGGTAGTGGTACTTTGTTAAATAAGTTAAATATTGCAAGAATAGGGGATTTATATTTAGCTGGTGATAGTAGTTATACTAAAAAAGCTAAAGATATGGATTTGGTTGCCGAGCAATTACCTTTGGCATATATGCGGGCTGTAATTGCAGTACAAAAAGGCAACCCTAAAAATATCAAAAGTTTAGCTGATTTGTCTAGATTTGATGTGCGTGTTGGTTTAGGAAATCCAGAAGCATCTGCTATAGGTAAGGTTAGTAAAAAAGTTTTAATTAAAGAAGGTTTATGGGATAAAATACAAAGTAATATTAATCGTAAAGGTGTGTTTAAACCTACTGTTTCTGAGTTGGTAAATGATGTTCAACTTGGTGCAGTTGATGCTGTAATAGTTTGGGATATAAACGCTTTTGTTTCTGACAAGATTGAAATAGTCAGTATAGATGGTTTTAGTCAGGAAATAAAAACAGTTACAGTTGGAGTATTAAACAGTTCCAAAAATCCTACTATGGCGTTGCGATTTGCAAGATATTTAAATTCTAAAAAGGGTAATGTCATTTTTAAAAAATATGGTTTTGATGCAGTTGATGGTGATAAGTGGGCATGGAAACCAGAGATTACTTTTTTTTGCGGTTCAGTTAATCGCGGTGCAATATCCAGTGTCTTAAAGAGGTTTCAACAACGAGAGGGGGTGGTTATCAATACCAAATATAATGGTTGTGGTATTTTAACTGCGGATATGAAACTTATCAAAAAAGGTCAAGGCGGGGGTAACTTTCCAGATGTTTATATGGCCTGTGATAGATATTATTTAAATACGGTTAAAGATTGGTTTCAAGAAGATGTGGATATTTCGGATACGGACATTGTTATTGTAGTGCCAAAGGGTAATCCGGCTAATATTAAAAGCATTAAGGATTTGGCAAAAACGGGGTTAAAAATTTCTGTGGGGCAATGTGATCAATGTACCATAGGTGCTTTGACTAAAATAATGTTGCAGCGCGAAGACTTATATAATGATGTTATGAAAAACGTAAAAGTGCAAACAGCCTCGTCATCAATGTTGGTGCCGACAGTTATGAAAACAAAAAATATGAATACGGTTTTAGACGCTACATTGGCTTACAGGGTTGACACTTTGGGTTTGAGCAATCAGGTAGATGTAATTGAAATACACTCTATAAATGCAAAGGCTATACAGCCATTTAGTTTGTCGGTGAGTAGTAAATATAAATATTTGGATAGGCGTTTAAAATTAGCTGTGATGTCGGCAAAAAAAGCTTTTATTGATAAGGGTTTTAATTTTAGGGCTCAACAATAATTATTAAATTTATATGTCATACTATCCGCCTAGACAATCTACGATATTTTTAAGTGATAAGGTGTTTGTATGGGGCTTGTCTATCATTTTAGCTAGTTATTTATTTTTTATTATAGCTCTGATTGGTTATGATATTTTTTATATGATTGATGGTTCGGCTGGTAATGGCAATCCTATTTTAAATGCTTTATCACAGCCAGAAATTAGATACTCCATTATTTTAAGTTTATTATCCTGTTCTTTAACAGCTTTTTTATCTTTGGGGGTGGCTATTCCCATAGGCTATATTTTGGCAAGGTATTCGTTTAAAGGTAAAAATTTATTAGATGCTATTTTAGATATTCCCATTGTTTTGCCTCCGTTAGTTATTGGTATTAGTTTATTAATAATGTTTCAATTTCCGCCATTTTCAACGCCTTTTGCACATTATTTACCAGTTGATAAATTGTTTGGTATGGAATCTTTTAACGAGTTGGTGGTTTATCAAATACCAGCGGTTATTTTAGCGCAATTTTTTGTGGCGGCTGCTTTTGCAATCCGCACTATGAAAGCGACATTTGAGCATATTAATCCTAGATGTGAACAGGTTGCTTTGAGTTTGGGTTGCAATCGCTTGCAAGCTTTTAGTCGTGTGGTTTTGCCAGAATCTGCATCGGGAATAGTTACAGCATGGACATTGGCGTGGGCGAGAAGTTTGGGAGAGTTTGGTCCTTTGTTGGTATTTGCTGGTGCAACTCGTGGTAAAACAGAAGTTTTATCGACAACAGTTTTTTTAGAATTAAGCGTTGGTAATTTAGAAACGGCAGTGGCAGTATCATTAATTATGATAATTTCAGCAATCAGTGTTTTAATTGTCGCCCGCCTTTGGGGTAACGATAGCGGAGCTTTATTGTGATAGAGCTAGTAGATGTGTGCATCAGTCAAGGTGCGTTTAAGCTAGATAATATATGCTTAAATATAGCTGATGGAGAATACGTTGTTTTAATGGGTAAAACAGGGTGTGGTAAGTCTACTATTATTGAATCTATTTGTGGTTTGCGTAAGATTGACAAAGGCAGGATTATTTTAAATAACGTAGATGTTACTTTGTTAGCGCCTGCTAAGCGTAACATCGGTTATGTACCACAAGACGGAGCATTATTTGCAACTATGACAGTGTCCGAAAACATAGGTTTTGCTTTAGATATTCGCAATGTTGCAATAGATGTTAAAAAACAGGCTGTGTTTAAAATAGCAGAAGAGATGAGTATATCTCATTTGTTAGATAGGGGCGTTACAAAATTAAGCGGAGGTGAACGCCAAAGGGTGGCTTTGGCTAGAGCCTTAATTTTTAATCCTAATATTTTGCTTTTAGACGAACCGCTAAGCGCATTGGATAGTGAAACATATTTAGAAATAAGTAAGATTTTAAAACAGGTTACGCAAATAAATCAGGTGACAGTTTTGCATATCAGTCATAATTTTAACGATCAAATACATTTGTCAAATCGTATATTAAAACTCGAAGCAGGAGCATTAACCAACATTGCATAAATGCTACACAAAGCATTGTAATGCGTAGAAAGTTTACATATAGTTCAATATTGATTTTTTAAATAGTAAAGGTAATTATAATGCAAGATAAAAGTGTAAAGGATTTAATCTTAATGGGTAGCAGTATATTTGAACTATGGGGTACGCCTAATTTGCCTAATATTAACACGTTAAATATTGCAATTGGCGGTACTACTACTCAATTTTGGCGTGATAATGTTAAACAAAATATGAGAGACGGCATATATAATTACGCACTTTATTGTGGCAGTAATGATTTAAATGGTGGTGTTTCTCACCTTCAAATTATTGCAAATACAAATATAATTTTTGATATTATTAAATCAATTGATAAACGCATACAAATAGCTTATTTTTCAATAATGAAAGCTCCGCAAAAACAGGATAAATTTACAATAATTGATAAAATTAATGCTTCTGTTAAATTAAGTTTGGACGCCAATGATATTTTTGTAGATTTAAATCAAATAATTAATACTAATCCAAAATGGTATATTGAAGATAATCTGCATTTGACAGAAATAGCATACACTGAAATAGAAAATAAATGCGCCAATATTTTAACTGACTGGGTTATCTAACTTATTATAGAATGAGTCAGTCTTGATAACATTTTTTTTGTTTTGGCATTTTTTAAAAACTAATCACTTGAGAAGTGGTTAAGTTTTAATCATCTCGTATTTTATTTATATATTATGAAAGGTATAGAATGTTAAAAAAACTATTATAATGTTTGTGGCTGGTTCGTTACAAGCGGCTCAAACATGGCCGACTTATCGAGAAGACGATCAACGCAGTAGTCAAACAGATGCTGAGTTGCAAGTCCCGTTAGAAGTTTAAAGTGGTCCCCAATCAACGGGCAGATTTAGTGGTAAATAAGAAAAAAACCATTAAATTTAAAAAAGTTAATTAACGACTGCGTAGCAGTCTTTCACTGATTTTCTAGTGTAAAATTTCATCCTACTTGTTTCAACTCCTTTTTAGCTTTCAACGTGTAAGTAATCCTATACAAAAATCATTGGGTACGGGTAAAGAAAATAAACTTACTTTTGAAACTAGACCAGGGTGTTGGATTAATATGATTCCAGCAGGTGGAATGGTTATTATTCCCGAGGCAAGCGCGGGTTGTACTTGCAGTTTTTCACTCCAAGCTTCTTTGGCGATGTCGCCTAAGGAAAATTAAAACAAAAAATATTATTAACAGCCCTAATACTATTGCTATGGTTTTAGGGCTGTTTGTTTTTTTAGGCGTTGTGTTGGGTTCAATCGCAGGCTTATTAATAAAAACAGAATAATCAATATTATCGGTAAGATTTTGTATGCGATTGGTCCATTGGCATAAGATAGGTACATCAATGCCAGGGTTTTGGCTTTTGACTTCACATGAGCATGCTCCACAGATGTAATATCCCATACGAAAAAAGTTTTTTCTGTTTATCTCTTTGCCAACTAAAGGGCTTAATGCGCGGCCTTGTCCAAAAAATGCAAAGACCATAGGTTCGTCAATGGTGGTGTTTTCAGCCATGATAGATATGGTGTTGTATAGTATTGGGTCGTCAGAAGCCTTAAATTGTAAAGTTTGAAAATCAATTTTTAAAGGCACGGCAGAATATAATTTGCTTTCGGTATCAGGCAAAACTTCATCACCACCGACCACATTCCCATTGTGTAATATTATACCTTTAGGTATTTCCATATCTTTATTTAAAGATTGCTTGGCTTGTTGTAATACTTGCCATGCATCTTTATTTTTTTGAGTATTTGAAGATTCTAACATTAAATACACTGCTGTTGCGCCATTACATATTTTATCGGCAATTTGTTTGCGTATATCGCTGTAGAGGATTTTATTAACATTTTTCAATGTAAGCGGTCCTTGCCAAATTACATTTGGTATATTGCTAGTGCGTGGATGAAATAAATAAATACGATTTTGCTTTGAATCTAGTTTTATGTCTTTAAATAAGTCTTTAAGATGAGTATTTTGAATATCTGTAGTAGAGGCGATTGTAACAGCGAGGTTGATATTGTTCTCTATGTCAAAGCTGTTTTGTTGCAGGCGTTTTACAGCTAATTTTTCTGATTGTGACAAACCGTTTGACGAAGTAATTATAATTGCTTCAAAGACCTCTGCGTTCCAACGTTCTAAAGCGTAGCGAAACACTGGTATATTACACCCAAAAATATATGAATTTAGGCTTAGTATTATTAGTAAACTTATTATTTTTTGCATAAAATCTCCTTATGCTTAATTATAAGTTATTATTTTTAAGTTAAAACAATAATAAACCTTGCAATATTTGGGTTAATACAGACAATTTTAGCCCATGACTTTTAAATTAATTAAAACCGACGAAAAATGTGCCGCCCGTGTTGGTGAATTGACAACCCCACATGGTAAAATTCAAACTCCTGTTTTTATGCCAGTGGGTACTAAGGCCACAGTTAAGGGCTTAACCCCTCAAATGGTATACGATTGTGGCGCTCAGATTGTTTTGGGTAATACTTATCATTTAAACTTACGACCTGGATCTGAAATTATTAAAGATTTAGGTGGTATTCAAAAATTTAGTGGTATTGATTTACCATGTTTAACTGATTCGGGTGGATTTCAGGTGTTTTCGTTGTCTGGGCTTAATAAGGTAACAGATGAGGGGGTGGAGTTTAAATCACATTTGGATGGCTCAAAACATTTTTTTTCACCTGAGCGTTCTATTGAAATTCAAAATAACTTAGGTGCAGATATTATTATGGCTTTTGATGAGTGTCCTCCGCATCCATGTGAGCGCTCGGATTTAGAGAGCAGTTTAAAACGCACCCATGCTTGGGCTAAACGCAGTAAGGATGCTCATTTGGCAAGTGGCAATTGGGATAAACAACAACTTTTTGGCATTGTTCAAGGTGGCATACATGAAGATATGCGTAGAATGAGCGTAGAGGCAATTGAGGAGCTGGATTTTCCGGGTAATGCTATAGGTGGAGTATCTGTTGGCGAAGGCCCCGAGTTATTGCGTGAAATTGTCAGTTTTACAGCACCGATGATGAACCCAAATAAACCACGTTATTTAATGGGGGTTGGTCGACCAGAGGATTTATTAGATTGTGTAGAGATGGGGATAGATATGTTTGATTGTGTTATGCCCACACGCAACGCGCGTAACAACTATTTATTTACATCTGAGGGGCAAGTGCGTATGCGTAATGCTGTACATGCTAAAAGTGATATTCCATTAGATGCTAATTGTGATTGTTATACTTGTAAGAATTTTAGCAGAGCATATTTACATCATTTAGTCAAAGCAGATGAAATGTTAGCCCCAATACTTTTAAGTCTTCACAATATCCATTTTTATTGTAAACTAATGAGTCAGGCACGAGAGCATATAATCATTGGTGATTTTATGTCTTGGAAGGCTGATTTTCTAAATAGAATTAAAGCAAATTAACAACTTAGAGGAGTTACAATGAACGAAGTTTTTGCCCAAAGCGCTCAAGGCGCAGGCTCTGCCGCCGCAGGTGGTGGTTTTGGTTCTCTTTTACCAGTAATTATAATTTGGGGTGCCATTTTATATTTCTTTTTTATACGCCCGCAGAAGAAAAAAGATAAAGAGCGAAAAAATTTATTAGATAACCTAAAGAAAAAAGACGAAATTATTACAGTTGGTGGTATTATGGGTAAAGTTGAGGGGATTATTGATGATGTTGTTTCTGTAAAAATAGCGGATAATACAGTCATTAAGGTACAACGTTCGGCTATATCTCGCATTGTTATAGATGGTAAAGTGCAAGAAGATTCAAATTCATGTGCCCTAGGGTGCTCAAAATAAGGATAAAGAATGAGTAAAGAATATCGTTGGAAATTTCCCCTAATCGTTTTAATTGTTGCGTGGGCAGTTAGCTCGGCATTTCCTTTAGATCAAAAAATTAAGAAGGGTATCGATTTAAAAGGCGGTTCAGAACTATTGTATCGAGTCAGCTTAGACGAAGTTAATAAAAGTATAGCTGAAGATGAGGCTAAAGTGGCTAATATGCCAGACGGCAAAGAACGTCAAATTTTAATGGATAATATTGCTAATTTGCGTGATAGTAAAAAGGGTGTAGTTGTTAAAGCTATTGATATTATACGTTTACGTATCAATCAAAAAGGCATAGAAGAAATACCTGTACAAAAACAAGGTACTGATCGAGTTTTAATTCAGTTGCCTGGTATGACAGCTGAGCAAGTTAATGAAATTAAACGAATTATAGCTAAGCAAGGTGTGTTAAATTTTCATATTGCAGCGCCAGAAGGAAAAACAGCCGATGACGAAGGTTTTGCCAGTTATCCTCGCAAGGATGGTGGTGAGATTGTCTTATATAAAAAAATTGAGATGGATGGAAGTATGATTGCTAATGCTGCTATTGGCGTGGCAAGAATGGGTGGTTGGGAAGTCAGTTTACAAATGACAGGCGCAGGAAAAAAACGTTTTGCCGATGTAACTAGGGCTAATCTTAAAAAACAAATGGCGATAGTGCTAGATGGTGTAGTACAGTCGGCACCTACCATACAAGGGGTTATTGGTGATGGTCGTGCATCTATCACGGGTAGATTTAGTAAAAAAGAAGTGTCTGAACTGGTAGCAGTTTTAAATGCTGGTTCAATGCCCGCCAAGTTAGAGTTTATGTCAGAATCTTTTGTCGGGCCAACTTTAGGTGAAGATTCTATTATTAAAGGAATACAAGCTTGTTTGTATGCTTTAATTGCTGTATTTATTTTTACGGGTATTTATTATTTATTAGGCGGCATTATTACTAATGTAGCATTAGCTATTAATTTGGTATTATTACTAGCATTTATGGCTATATTCGGTGCTACTATGACTTTGCCTGGTATAGCTGGTATTATTTTAACCGTTGGTATGTGTGTAGATGCTAATGTGTTAATTTTTGAGCGTATTAGAGAAGAATTAAAATCAGGTTCAGGATTGGGCTTAGCAGTAAAGCAGGGCTATGATAAAGCTTTTATTACTATTGTTGATGCAAATTTAACCACTTTAATTACAGCCTTTATTTTGGCCCAGTTTGGAACAGGCCCTGTTAAGGGTTTTGCAATCACTTTGAGTATAGGTATTATTTGTTCTATGTTTTCCGCTTTATTTGTAACTAGAACTTGTATTCAATCTTTAATAGAGCTAGGAATGTTAAAAAAATTATCTATGTTAAATCTTGTAGGTAATACTAAAATACCTTTTGTTAGTTTTGGCAAACCAGCTTTAATCATATCTTTTATTTTGGTTGTATTAGGAATGGGGTTATTTTTAAAAGATGTAAATAAACATTTGGATATTGATTTTACTGGTGGTACTTTAATTCAATTTCAATTGCCCAATAAAACTAATATTAAAGAAGTTCGTGCTAAGTTAAGTTCTCAAAATAAAATGTATGCTGAGGCAGCTATTCAAAGTTATGCGGCAACTGAAGCAGACAAAGGTGCAACATCAGTAGATCAATTTACTGTACGTGTACCGGCGCGTACCGCCGAAGAGGTAGAAATGGCTAAAGTTGATATTGAAAAAGCATTTGGTTTAGAAAAACAATTGCGCAGTAAGACATTTCCTCGTATAGAAACAGTTGGTCCAGTTGTGGCTAATGAATTAAAATCATCGGCTGTTATATCGATTGTATTGGCTATCTTAGTAATTATATTGTATATCACTATGCGCTTTGAGTTTAAATTTGGCGTAGCAGCAATAATTGCTTTAGTGCATGATGTGAGTATTACTTTGGGCGTATTTGCTTTAGCAGAGAAAAAAATATCTTTGCCAATGATTGCTGCAATTTTAACTATTATTGGTTATTCTTTAAATGATACTATTGTAGTGTTTGATCGTATTCGTGAAAATATGCTCAAAATGAGCAAAGCTAGTTTCGCAGATATTTTAAATGCTTCTATTAATCAAACTTTAAGCCGTACATTACTAACATCATTAACTACCTTTTTAGTGGTTGTTATTTTGTATTTATTTGGTGGTGGTGTAATAGAAGATTTTGCATTCACTTTGATAATAGGTGTTATTGCAGGAACGTATTCATCTGTATTTATCGCTTCTCCAATTTTATATATTTGGCAAAATAAGAAACACCAGTTGCCAGAGTCAAAAGCATAATAAAGGATTGCACTTATGGAAAATGCAGGAAAAAACAATCGGGCTATATTGGCAATAATTATTATTGTTATTTTAGCAGTTATAGTTTTTTGGGGTACAGGCAAAAAGGTAAAGCCTGTTGATTTTGATACAGATCCTTTTGCGGATAATACCCAACAACCAATTCCTGTAGAAATTAATCACCGTCAGCAAGATTTAGACTCAGTTACCAAACCAGTGGCATCAGAAATTGATGCTTCAGCTTCTGTGATTGAGGAGAATGTGATATTGCCAGAAGAGGGTATGAATCCTGATATGCCTATAGTTGAAGAGAAACAAGTTAATGCACAAGAAGAAAGTGCAGAAACTGCGTATTATATAGTTAAGAAAGGTGATAATTTATCTAAAATAGCATTAAGACAATTAGGCAGTGCAAAAAAATGGAAAGAAATTTTTAAAATTAATAAAACATTATTGCACAATAATCCAGCGGGTTTAAAAATTGGTATGAAATTAACGTTACCTAGTGATATATCTGTTAAGGATGTTGCAAAAATTAGGCTAGAGTCTATTAAAGTTAAAAAAACATCTAACGATATTAAAAAACAAAATCCTACAACTATTAGTTATAAGGTAAAAAAAGGTGATAGTTTGTATAAAATTGCTCAAAAATTATATGGTAAAGGCTCTGCGTGGAAGCAAATATTAAATGCCAATAAATCTTTAGTGGGTTCTAATGGTCAAAAATTAGCCACAGGACAATTGTTGGTTATACCTGCTATTGCAAATAAAACTGAGCAAGTTGATGAGCCATCTTTGATTATAAAAGATGGCTACAAGCATTTGGCTAAGGATAATAAAGGTCAGTTTAAACCAGTAGATTCTAATGAGATAGATGAAAATATCTTTAATTTTGAGACCAAAGTTCAAATCCCTTAAAGTTTTATATGATTATATTAATAAAAAAGCCCTTAATTATTTTAAGGGCTTTTTTATTAAACTCTGCCAGTTTAAATGCCGATATAATATATTGAATGCTTACCAAGGACGGTGGGCTAGGTTATTATCGCAAGGAAGCGAATCGTGGCAAAAGCAAAAATAAAACAAGTACAATGCACTAATTGTGGAGCATCATATCCATTAAATATTAAAGCAAAGATTGATAGTGTGTCGTGTCCAGTATGTTTATCAAGAATTATAGTAAATCAAAAATTAGCAGTAATGCTATCTAGTTTGTAATATTATTTACGCTTCCTTTGATTTATTGCGCAGTTCTAATGCAAAATCTTGATACATATTTTTTACCCTTGGCAGATACTTATTGACTAGCGCTTTTTCTGGGCCAATAGCGCCTTGAAGAGATTTATTTAAAAATCCCCACATAGTTCTAGCGGTTTTAATATCTTTGCGTTTGATGGCAAATACAGTCAAGATATAGGCTGTTTTGTACATTGCCTCGCCAGTTAGTCCAGCATTATGAGCTTTATTGAGGTGTTGAACGGCAGATGAAAGAGCATCTAAATAACCTTCCTTACGTTTTAATCTATGTAAAAATTCAGCTATTTGCAAATTATAGTTGGCTATAATGTAATTCCATCCAGGTCGCTTGACATCTATAGTTGCCTGTTTAAATGTTTGGGCTGACATTATGGCAACCTTTATTGCTATTAAAGCATCATCTATGGATCGTTTTTCACTACAGAAGTCTTCTGATATTGTATTGAGCATATCCATACGTTCGTCACGATTTTCCTGCATGGCTTTTTTGACATTGGCAGAGGGGTCAATTTTGGATTCCCACTCACCTTTAAAATTTTTAGATAGAAAGTGCCCTTCAAATTTAGAAGAAAAGCCACAAAAAGGACAGGTGAAAACTTCTAAAAGTGAATAATCACAAAAATCAAATTTTGCAGCGGAGGCTTGTTTATATTGCAATACTTCAAATTGATTAGTATCGCATACTTGTGAATTAGTTTTTAAAATAGGCACTTCAAATTCTTCAGTAGAATCACAAAATAAGCATTTGAAAGGCTTGATTCGTAAAGAATTATTACTAATTTCATAAGTAGTCGCTATAGTGGCTTGACTGATTAAACTTTCTTTAAAGTTTTGAGCTTCTTTGGGGTTTAAGTATTGTTCTAATACGGCATCTATTATTAAGTCTGTTGTGCTTTGTGCATTGTGTTCGGCAATTTTTGTGCAAAGATCATAAAATTTGCTAGGTAGTTTAACTTCTATTCGAGCCATTTATCTCCAATCTTATAGCTTTACTTTACGAGCAAAAAATAAAATACCACCTTGGGTAGTTACTCTTTTAATGATTTCTACCTGTATAGTATTATTGATGTCTTCGGCGCCATTTTCAACAATAATCATGTGTTCTTCTTGAAATCCGATGCCTTGCCCTGGATTTTCTCCATTACGTGCAATAGTGATTTGTATTTTATCACCAATTTTTGGTTCTGGACTTTGCGTCTTATACTCTTGTCTTTGTAAATTAATTACAGGCACGCCTTCAATTTGAGCAGCTTTTTCCATAGTTTTTGATGTAGTTATTATTTTAGTTTCATGTTTTTTTGCGTAAGCAGTGATAACAAAATCCATAGTGTCTTCATCGACTAGACGTAGTTTAGGTGTTTCGAAATGTCGTGCTGTAGAGCGTATCATACTTACTCTGTCTAATGCTTTGCGAGCGCATGTTCGTTTTTCAATATCGCTAGAACCTGCCATAGAACGAAGTTGATCCAAAACGCATCGTGGAATTAAAATACGATTGTCAATAATACCATCTTCAATTAATAAGCAAATTTTGCCATTAATTAATGCTGATGTATCAATAATTACTGGTTTAACCATATCGCCAAAGCCATAAAAACCTCCGCATACCAAGTTCCAGACCTTGCTCCAAGCAGGCCATGCAAAAGGTAGGCAGATTGCTAATGCGATTAGGGGAAACCCCAATTGATAGCCAGGAATTTGACTGATTTGTGCTCCAAATAAGAAGTACAGAGCTTTAGTAGTAATGGTAGCTAATGGTAAGGCTAAAATTAAAGTGCCTAAAATTTGCATAATCATAGATAGAAATTCTCAAAATATAAATATTCTATAGGTATGTATATATTTGTCAAAAGAGTTAATTGTCCATACAGCTGATAGCGTCTTGTATTGATTTGCATTGTTGAACAATTAAATTGCTTTTGGGGATATTTTTAGAGGAGGGGATAATAGCTTCTTCTATTCCAAACCTTTGAGCTTCAATGAGGCGTTGTTCTATCATTTTGACAGGGCGTATTTCACCAGTAAGCCCCAGCTCGCCAATGGCTAATTTTTTACCTGCCGGTTTATTGCAAAAAGATGAATAAATGGCCAGTGCTGCTGGTAAATCTAAAGCGGGTTCGTCAACTCGTATGCCACCAACTACATTAATATATACATCTTCACCAGACAACTGTAAGCCACAATGTTTTTCTAATATTGCTACTACCATATTGAGTCGATTTGGATCCATTCCCGTTGCTCTGCGTTTTGGCATACCTACGGCAGATGTAGTGGTTAATGCTTGCACTTCAATAAATAAGGTGCGGTTACCTTCTCGCAAACATGTTAAGATTCGGCCGTTGACAGAGCTGTCTGATTGAGATGTAAATGCCATAGAGGGGTCATGTACAGGTGTTAAGCCTTTATCGTTCATTTCATATACGCCTATTTCGTGTGTAGATCCAAATCTGTTTTTAACAACTCTAACGATGCGTACTTCTTGATTTTGGTCACCGACAAAAGATAAGACGGTATCGACAAGATGTTCTAAAACTTTTGGGCCTGCAATATTGCCATCTTTGGTTACATGACCAATTATGATGGTGGCAATTTCTAAACGTTTAGATAGATATACTAAATGTGCAGCTGATTCGCGGATTTGCGTTACAGTGCCGGCGGCTGAAGTTATCTCGTCTACAAAAACAAGCTGTATGGAATCTATAATAACTAATGCGGGCTTTATTGACTCGACTTGTTTTTCTATCTCTTTTACATCTGTTTGGGAAAGTATCAATAAATTATCTTCAAATATACCTAAACGTCGGGCGCGTAGCCCTATTTGTTGGGCAGATTCCTCTGCGGAAACGTATAAAACTTTTCGCCCTGTTTTGGCATAGCTGGCACATATTTGTAATACTAATGTGGATTTTCCAATGCCTGGTTCGCCACCTAATAAAATTGCTGATCCAGGGACGATACCGCCACCAGTTACACGGTTAAATTCATTGTCGCCAGTGGCAAATCTTGCAATTTTGGCATCTTCAGTTTTAGTAATAGGTATAGCTTTGTTACTTGTAGATATTACTTTTTTACCTTTGTCAGCTTTGGTTATTACCATTTCTTCAATAATGGTGTTCCATTCTTGACATGCGTCACAACGACCTTGCCAACGAGATGATATTGCTCCGCAAGTTTGACAAATAAATTGTGTTTTTTTAGACATTTGGTAAATGGTTTGTAGTGAAGAAGAAGTTGTTTTTTAACTTGGATTCTTAAGGTTTTGTTTTGTTATTAAATCGTTAATGATATTAAGATCCATCTTTAAAACTAGGGCAATATCTTTGGTGGTCATACCATTTTTAAATAATGTAATGATAGTATTGTTTTTGCCTTCTTCAAATCCTTCAGCCTTACCTTCAGCCTTACCTTCAGCTTTACCTTCAGCTTTACCTTTTTCTAATCCTTCGGCCTTACCCTTTTCCAAGCCTTCAGCTAAGGCTTTGGCTGAAGCTTTCATAGCTGCTTCGGCAACAGCTTTATCAAATTTTTTCTGCATATATACATGGTCGTCTTCACAGCTTTTCAAGAAAACATATTCATATATGTCCAGCTCTTTAGCGTTCCATGTGCATTGGTTGGCGGTTTCAAAGGCTATTTTAAATTCTTGCATATCCTCAAATTCTTTGGGTATCATTGTTAACTCTTGGACGTTGTTTATAAAAAATACCCATTTATCTAAAACTGTTTCTAGCTCGTCTAGGTTTTTATTAAACTTTTTTAATTCTATAAACGTAAATTCAAAATCTTCTAATTCTTGCTTTAAGGTTTCTTTGTTTAGTATTAAATGACGGGTTATGTAATTATCACCCTCAAACATATTAAAATCTAAAAATCCGATAAAAAAGACCTTTTGCAGTTTTTCATAACTATGTTTTGTGCCTCTTTCTAATTGGGATACGTAGGCTTTTGATGTGTAATACAAACTGCGTTTGGCAAAATCGTGATTGTCTTTTTTTTGCATTTCTACAATAAAATGTTCACCACGCATATTGACGGCTTTGATATCTAATACGGTTTCTTTTAGCTCTTTAATTCTGGGCATTTGATATGGATTGACAATATCGACGCCTTTGATTTTGTCATCGCCTTTAAAATCTAAAATAGAATTGAGCAATGAAATTAAAACAGAAGTTTTGTTTTCGTTGCCAAATATTTTTTTAAACGCAAAATCGTTTTTTGGATTTACAAATCTCATAGTTCCCCGCTGAAACATACTCACAATAGGCATTGTATAAAAAAGCAGTGTTTAGTTAAGTAACTATTTGTATCCTTTACATCACAATGTGATGTTTATATGATTGAGTTATGGATCCATTAGACGAATTTATCAAAAAAACAGTATTGCATAACAAGTTGGCCGATGATTCTCAAATCAATTTGGCAGAAGAAAATCTCTCTACTTTCCCGGGTAAAAATTTGGGTGAGGTATTGATAGAAGTGGGTGGATTAAAACCATCATTATTAAAACAACTTATGGGTATGTGGGCAAAAAAGCATGGTGGTAATCCACCGCCTTATAATCCAACTATAACTAATAATAGCAATATTAAATCTGCATCGAAGGTTGATGATAAACCTGTAGTGGCTAAAACTGTGTCTGTTAAACATCGCACAAAACCAATAATGCCTAAGGGTGCTATTGTTGAATATTTTAAAGCCGCGCGTAAGGCTGGGGCATCTGATGTGCATATTAACGCTGAATCTAAAGTTTTATTTAGGGTTAATGGTCGTTTAAAGCCTGTTACTGATAAGCCTTTGCCATCAAGTAAAACGGAATCTTTGATATTTGAAATTTTAACAGAACCTCAAAAAGAAATTTTAAATAGGGATTGGAATGTAGAATTTTCGATGAGCTTGGGTGAGTTAGGTCGTTTTAGGTGTTCAGTTGTCAAACAAAGAGTAGGCTATGATGGTGCATTTAGATTGATTTCTATGGAAGTCCCCACTTTTGAAAGTTTGGGTTTGCCAGATGATTTAAAGCGATTGACTCAATTTCATCAAGGTCTAGTATTGATTACGGGCCCTAACGGTTGTGGTAAAACTTCTACTATGGCAGCCATGGCCGATATAATTAACTCTAATAATGATGATCATATTTTATCTATTGAAGAGCCTGTAGAAATTGTAATTCCATCTAAAAAATGCCAAGTAAATCAGCGTGAAGTTGGTAGTCATACTAAAAGTTTTGCAAATGCTTTGCGCGGAGCATTACGTGAGGATCCCGATGTTATTATGATAGGTGAGTTACGTGATTTAGAAACAATGTCTTTAGCCATAACAGCAGCAGAAACGGGCCATTTGGTTTTTGGTACATTACATACTACCTCAGCAGCGAAAACTATTAATCGTGTTTTAGATGTATTTCCGCCCGATGAACAATCTCAAATTAGATCGATGATATCTGAATCTATTAAGGGCATTGTATGTCAGCAGTTGATACCTCGTGCGGATGGTAAAGGGCGAGCGTTGGCGTTGGAGATAATGTTTAACAATAATGCTGTTGGTAATTTAATCAGGCGCTCAGAAATGCATCAAATGACCTCGGTTATGCAAACAAGTAAAAAAGATGGTATGGTTATGCTTGATGATTCTCTTAAAGATTTATTAGCACAGGGTATTATTAATGGTGAAGATGCTTATTTTGCTGCCGATAATAAGGCTTTATTTTCTGATTTTAAACCGGAGACATAGATGTCTAAAATAGATAAACTTTTTAAAGCTTTAATGTCTATGGGTGGTTCTGATTTACATATCTCTGAGGGTCAAAAACCTAAGGTGCGTACTCATGGTAAGTTAGTAACCCTAGAAGACGAGTCGGTTTTAACTCAAGATGATATGGTTGGTTATTTAGAAGAAATTTGTACTCCAGATAGATGGCAACATTATTTAGAAAACTTAGATTTAGATTTTGCCTATGCATTGGGCAATGAAGCTCGTTTTAGATGTAATTATTTTTTTCAGGAAAATGGATACGGGGCGGTATTTCGTATTATTCCAGCAGAAATATTGAGTTTTGACACTTTAAAATTACCACCTGTTTTAAAGTCTTTTGGCAAATTAAAATCGGGTTTAGTTTTAGTGACTGGACCAACTGGTTCGGGTAAATCTACTACATTGGCTGCCATTATAGATAATATGAATGAAAATTCAGCACGCCATATTTTGACCATTGAAGAACCTATTGAGTTTGTGCATCCAAATAAAAAATCAACTCTTTGTCAACGAGAGGTTGGTGTGGATGTACATAGCTTTGGGGCAGGTTTAAAAGCTGGATTAAGACAGGATGTCGATGTTATTTTAGTTGGAGAAATGCGCGATTATGAAACAATTTCTTTAGCTATATCTGCGGCGGCAACAGGTGTTTTGGTATTTGGAACTTTGCATACTAACTCTGCAGTAAAGACCGTAGATAGAATTATTGATGTATTTCCTTCTAACCAGCAAGATCAGGTTCGCAATATGTTATCTGAATCAATAAAAGGCGTAGTGGCTCAATTATTGTTAAAAACAGCGGATGGTAAAGGGCGTGTGGCGGCACATGAGATTTTGGTAGGTAATTCTGGTTTGGCTGCATCAATTCGTGAGGGAAAAATTGGTAATATTCGTAATATTATTCAAGGCGGTGGTAATGAAGGTATGTGCTTGATGGACGATACCTTGCAACGTCTAGTAAACGAAGGGCGCATAACGGGTGCAGATGCTTATTTAAAAGCAACAGAAAAACGCCGTTTTGAACAATATATGGAATAGTTATTAAGGTAGGTTTTTGTCTAACTTTTTTGCTAAAAAAGAGTTTACAGGCCTACCGTCTTGTAAGTAATCGATACGGTTAATCAATATTTTAAAATTTAAAAAAGTGTTTGCTAGTTCATTGTGAGCTAGCAAATATTTTTGTCGTTTGGGACTGCCAAATTTTTGACAGCCATCCATAAATGTTTGGTAAATTATATAACCATTAGACAAAATGAAATTGGGTATGCGTTGTAATAATGGTCTATGTAAATAGCGCATGACGGTAACTATATTAACTGGTGCAGGATTAAATGGGGCTTTTTCTATGTTTGATTGTAGTGTTTTTATTGTAACATTATGAGTGTTAGCTAATAATTGAGCCTTTTCAAGAGCTTGTTTTTTAACATCTATAGATAAAACTTTTAGCTTTTGCATTGCCATATATACACTATCTCTGCCAGAGCCACAGCCAATATCTATAACTGTTTTATTAGTTAGGTTTGGCAATAAATTTAGAGCTTCTTTTAAAAAAAAATTAGGTTGCCACAGTTGTTTGGATTGTTGTCCGCTTTGTAAAAGTTCTGTTTTAATATTATTAATTAGGTTAGACCCTGCCAATATATAACCCTTGCTTAGTAAAAATTGTTGCGCTGGTTCTAATAGTGTTTCATTACCGATTAGCCATAGTGGTATTTCTTTGGTGGGTAACTCATGTAGGCGTTGGTCTAATTGTTTTAAATATATGTTGGTACTTTGATAAATATGTTGTAATGCATATTCATCGGGATGCCTAATATCTAAAATTGGCTTATTATTATCGATCCAATTTTTACTTATCATCTATATTTAATTGTTTAAAATAACCTTTTATTAAGGAGTAATATGTCAAAAAAAATATTATCGCGTAATCAAATGCCCAGTCAAGATTGTTGGGATTTAAATAAGTTGTTTGCTAATGCTGAAGCTTGGGAAAAAGGTTTAGAAGAGTTGCAAGAATTAAAAAACAAAATAACTTCGTTCAAAGGGACTTTGGGTGAAAACCCAGAAAATCTATATCAATGCTTTGTTTTTAATAATCAAATTGGTGTATTAGAAGAACGCTTGGGTTATTATGCGCATTTGCGTACGGCTGAGGATGGTTCTAACAGTGAGCATCAAGGGCGTATGAGTAGATTTATGCAAGTAGCTACGGAAATAGGTGCTTTATTTAGCTTTCAAGCACCAGAGATTCAGGCTATAGATGAAGATAAATTAAAAACGTGGATGCAATCGGATTTGTTAAAACCTTGGAGCTTTAATGTAGAAAAACTTTTGCGCCAGAAATCGCATATTCTTTCTGAATCAGAAGAAAGAATTTTAGCCATGCAGTCTCAAGCGATGGAAACCCCAGACAAGGCCTTTGGCTCTTTAACAAATGTAGATTTGGATTTTGGAGAAATTGAAGGGCAGGCTTTAAGTCAAAGTAGTTATTCTGTTTTTATGGAAAATCAAAATCGTGATATTCGCAAAAAAGCATATCTGCAATTTATGCAGGGTTTTGATAATCATAAGCATACTCTAAGTAATTTATATGAGGGCAGTGTGCAACAGGATGTGTTTTATGCAAAGGTTCGTAATTATAAATCTGCCAGACAAGCCAGCTTGTTTAAAGATGATGTACCTGAGCTTGTTTATGATAATTTAATCGAGACGGTACATGATAATTTACCTGCATTGCATAAATATTATGATGTGCGTCGTAAGGCATTAGGTGTTGAGAAATTACATTTATACGATACTAGAGTGCCTTTGGTAAAAGAGTTAAAGCAAACTCATACTTATGATGAGGCTGTCAATTTAGTGCTGAGTAGTTTAAAGCCTTTAGGTTCAGATTATTGCAATACGTTAAAGGACGGTTTGTTTGGGGGGTGGGTTGATAAATATGAAAATAAAGGTAAACGTTCGGGGGCGTTTTCTGCGGGTTCTTTTGTAGGTGATCCTTACATTTTATTAAACTATAAAGAAGATGTGTTAAATGATGTATTCACCTTAGCCCACGAAGCGGGTCATTCGATGCATTCTTGGTACTCTGTACGCAATAATGAATTTCATCAATATAATTATACGATTTTTGTTGCAGAAGTTGCCTCGACATTTAATGAGCAGTTGTTGGCACGTTATTTAATGCAACATACTGATGATATAAAACTTAAAACATATTTAATTAATAAAGAAATCGATGATATTTTAGCTACCATCTATCGACAGACTATGTTTGCCGAATTTGAAAAAATCACCCATGCTATGTTAGAAAACGGCATTCCTTTGACTGTAGATTCTTTGCGTATGGAATATCGAAAATTATTACAATTATATTTTGGTGGTGATGTTGTTTTAGAAGATGTTAGCGATTTAGAATGTTTGCGCATACCTCATTTTTATTCTGCATTTTATGTATATAAATATGCTACAGGTTTATCGGCTGCAATAGCTTTAGCTGATCGTGTTTTAGACGGAGGCAAACAAGAGCTTGATGATTATTTGAGTTTTTTAAAAAGCGGTGGTTCTGATTTTCCTTTAAATCAATTGCGTTCTGCTGGTGTAGATATGCAAACAGCAAAGCCTATAGATTTGGCCTTACAGCGTTTTGCAAAGTTAGTTGATGAATTAGAGGGCTTGTTATAATGTCAAAAATATGTGTAACACATAGTGGTTCCTTTCATGCTGATGATGTTTTATCTGCTGTTCTTTTAAACTTAGCAGGCGAGCTAGATGATTATGCTGATATTATCCGCAGTCGCGATGAGCAAGATTTTGCTAAGGCTGATATTTTATTTGATGTAGGAGGCAGGTATTGTCCTGATAGTAATTGTTACGACCATCATCAGCGAGGGCAGTCCAACCAGTTTTGGGATGATGGCACTCCGTTTAGCTCTGCAGGTTTGATTTGGAAAGCTTACGCTGATGTTATTTGTAAAGAGCCATTTATTCAAAAGCAAATATCAGAAATGTGGATTAGGCCAGTGGATGCTCATGATAATGGTACATTAAAAAAATCTCCAGATAATTGCCGTCATATATCTACTATCATTGGCGAGTTAAATCCGCGTTGGAACGATGATAATGCCGATGAAGACAAATCTTATCAACAAGCCTGTATTATTGTTGAACAGTTATTTAGAGCCTCATTAAATAGTGCTAAGGGTAATTTTGATGCTTATGAGCGGGTTTTAGATTCTATCAAAAAATGTGCAGGTCAAGATGTTTTAATTTTAGAGACATATTGTCCTTGGAAATCAATTTTTCATGACTTAGAATCTAAATACTCGCCAGATAATACATTTAAATTTATCGTGTATCCGACCGATTCACAACAAGGTGCATGGAAGATTTTTCAGGTGCCAGTTGCTAAAAACACTTTTGAAGGTCGTGCTTATTTGCCAGAGGCGTGGGGCGGGTTGCGTTTGGCAGAATTGCGACAAATATCTGGCATAGCCGATGCTAACTTTGTGCATCCCAATTTATTTTGCGGAGGTGCACAAAGTTTTGCAGGTGTTATGGCAATGGCCGATAAATCTTTAAAAGATTAGTGTTAAATTGATTTAATTGGTAAACTCGTCAATTAAATCAATTTCGGTTTGATTGCAATTGTCAAGACCACCGATTTCTTTTAGAACGGCTACAATCCCTTTATTGTGTAAGATTTCACTTGGTTTGTAGTCGTTTTTGTCGTTGCCAAGTTTACCAAAATCGCAGGCAGTAAGATATGTGTCAAAAATATTGCTAACAGGTAGATTATGTTTTTTGCCTAATAAAATAGCCCCTAATACGCGGTCGCTCTTGTGCAGTTTTCTGGATAAATCTCTACCAACTCTGTAAATGGTATCACCTAAAAACTGATTTTTAAAACGGTTTAACAAATCATCGACATGATTGATAATATCTTTTTGGCTAAATTCTGTAGGATATTCGGCTAATAATATTTTACCAGCTTCAAGCATTACGGTGCGAACTTTCCATTCTATATATGGGTTTTGTAGACTTTGCCATAAATATTCTGTATTCTTGTCTTTAGCACGCCCAAAATAGGCACAACTTGCATGACCTAAGTTATGTATAAATAATTTTCTATCAACCCAAGCGTTTATATTTTTAACAGCTTTAATGGCAGGGATTTGGGGGGGGCTTTGGTGAAAACCATCACTACTTAAAATTAAAGTATTATATGGTTCACAAAAGACATCTAAATTATCTGAGCTATCTTGTAGCGGTACCATTTTGCCGATGCTGGTTTCTACAAAACCTAAAATAGACGCTGTATATGTTAAATCAATATCATTGTTACCTTGTTTTTGCAGATGTTCTTTGGCAAGGTTTAGCATATATTGACGACCTTCGCGGATATTTTCTGCTAAAATAACATCTAATGGTGGTTTATTTTGTTGTTGGCGTTGTTGTGCGGCCTCGGCAATATTACCAACAATATAGGCTAATGCTTGCTTACCAACTGAAGTTGATACAAGACTAGCTGTATTTAGTTCTTGAATAACTTTTGCTTTGTCTTGACCGTTTACAGCTCTTACATTTTTAACGGTATAAGCTTCTTTAGAGCCATCTGGATTAAGATTAATTACATCGTATGAGCCTGTGTTATTGATTTTATTTATCACATCTTGATTAATATCAATAAAGACTATTTCGTAATTGTCCCTAGAAAAAACTTGTGCAATAAATGAACGGCCGATATTTCCAGCACCAAAAAGAACTAATTTTTTTATATTTTCACTCATGTTAACCTTTCGCTATTAATATTTCAGTATTGTTGTTTTGTAAATTTGTTTTATCTATGTTGCTTAGCTTTTCATCACTAATTAACAATGATACATCTTGAATGGTAGCAAATTTAGAAAAAGACTTTTTACTAAATTTATGTGATTCAGTTACAATAATTACTTTGTCGGCAATTTTTACTGCTTTTTGTTCTAAAGCAGATAAATTAATGTCACTAGAAAAAAATCCATCTGTAGAATTAGCGCCATCACACCCTGAGATTAAAACATCAACATGGTATGCATCCAAGTTGTTTTCGGTTATGGGACCTAATAAATCTAAACTTTCTTTTCTAATGCTACCACCTAACAATAACACTTGAGATTGTGATTTATATAATGCAATAGCACATAGCATTGAGTTAGTTACAACGGTTAATGGTATTCTAGAGCTAGCTATTTCTTTAGCTATTTGCAAAACAGTAGTACCAACATTTAGCATAACTGTTTGCCCAGCAGATAATGTTTTTACTGTTTCTTTTGCGATGGCACGTTGCGCAGGGCGTGGTTTTTGCATCATTACATCAATACCATTTGGCACAGGCGAGCGTGGAGCTGCTCCGCCATGTACGCGTATAATTAAGCCTTGTTCTTCTAAAAAATTAAAGTCACGTCTAATTGTCATTTCGGTGACATTTAGTTTTTCAGAGGCTTCTACAACGGATATATACCCATTGGTGTTTAATTCTTCAATAAGTATATTTTGACGATTATTCATCTTTTATAATACAATATCAGAAGGTAACGGATCGTAATGGGGGTGTCTAACTTTAGGTTCGCGCATACCACCAGTTATATATATGGACGAAATATCATCACATTCTATTTTGATAACAGAACGATTTTCGCTTTTAAAAGCATCGATATTTTGAATGGTTAGCTTGTTGTCTTTTTGGACAAAGTTAATTTGTTGCCCAGTAGATAATAAGCTTACATTGTTTATTTTTTGTCCAATGCCACAAATAATCATTTCACTTTCGGCAACAGGATATTTTAATTGTAAATACATATTCTTATCTTTGACGGTAAATTCGCCATGGTGAATCCAATCGCCTCTATATTTGTCATCTTTTTCCATAAGGTCGTATTCAAAGATATCTGTATCAAAAATGGCTTCAGAATTTTTATTTAACCAGTTGCCAACTTCTTTAAATACTTTAATTGTTTCCTCTGGTATAGATCCATCACCTTTGGGGCCAATGTTTAGCAATAAATTACCTTTGCCGTTGGCAACGCGTGTTAGCATATCTAATACGTCGTCGGATGATTTCCATTTATGGTCGCCAGCATGGAAACCCCAATGATCGTTTAAACTCATACAAGCTTCCCATGGACGCCATGGTTTTGGGGCAGATATGTGACCTTCTGGAGTACCAAAATCTCCAGCTAAGCCGTTGCGTCCGTTAAATATGATATGTGGTTGTAATTCTAAAACCATCTCGTTCATTTTTTCGGCTTGCCAACCATCGGCATCAAAGGGCCACCAACCATCATACCAAAGTATATCAATAGGGTTGTATTTACTGATTAATTCTTTAATTCGGTTTAATGTATTATTAATAAATATGTCATAGTCGGTTTTGCTTTCTAATGCCGCAACTGCATCTGGTTGGTCATACCAGTTGTTTAGACTGTGATAAAGTCCTATTTTTAAACCGTATTTTTTGGCGGCTTTAATGATTTCAGCAGTAAAATCTCGTCCACAAGTTTTGACGGAGTTATATTCTGAAATATCAGAATTATACATTCTAAAACCTTCGTGATGCATTGTGGTGAAGACCACATATTTGGCGCCTGAACCTGCAATAAGTTTGCAGGTAGCGTCGGCATCAAAATGTATGGGGTTAAATTTTTCGGCGTATTTTTGATATTCGCTAGGTGAAATTTCTTCTCTATTCATAGTCCATTCGCCACGGGCTAAATCACTAAAGACACCAAAATGAATAAATGCACCAAATCTAGCATTTTCAAACCAAGTTGTTTCTGACATATAATTCCTTTTTGTAGCGAATTTTAAAATTTAAATTATTTTATAGAACTATAAATTGATAATCTATAAAATTTTATTAAAACACACATTTTTGTTTAAAACTAACATTTTATTTCTAGGCTGTTTTACTTATCATCAAATAAATTATCAAATAGTTTTTGACTGTTAGAAACTCTGGCAAAGGCTTCTTCGTATGTTTTTTGGCATTGTCTAAAATGAGATCCATGCCCGCCACAGTTTAGAGTGATATTTTCATTTAGTAATCTTTTAAAAGCTTTAAAGTTATTGCGTGTTTCACCATTGCTTGGAATGACTTCAAATATAGGTGCATCGTCACCACGGCTTTGAATGGTATCGCCAGTGATTGCTACACGTTCATCGTTAAGATTTAAAATAAAACCGCAGTGTCCTTGGCTATGTATTGGCAAGGCTATAGGGGTGATTGCAATGTCGTTCCAATAAAAGGTTTCTTCGTAATCAATGGTTTTAGTTATAGAAATTTTATTTATGTCAAATCCATACCAATTTAAATGGCAAGAAAAATTATATTTAGATGGATTTAAAATAATATCGGCATTTTCTGTGCAAGTAATTATTTGGCTGTTGTAGCGCTCTTGTAATAGTGGGGCAAAGTCTATGTGGTCACCATGAAAATGTGTAAGCAAGGCCATTGAAATTGATTTTACGCCTAATTCTTTTTCAAAAAAATCTAAATCATCATTGTATTTTTTTAGACGTTGCGTAGGCGTAAGATGATATGCGCAAGGGCTTGGGTCAACAATTAAGCCATCACCTTTATCTTCTACTAATAATACTGTATTGCCAAAGTCATTATCTTGATAAATCCCGTTAGCAACTTTGATATAATTGCCTTTTTTTGGTAAATTTGTTAATGGTGTAAAGGTAGTGTTGGAAAATTTTTGCTTTAAAGATTTTTCAAATAAGCCAATTTTATCAATTAATAATTGTGCGGTTTCGGCGCCGTTGTGGATAAAATAATGGTTCTGGTACTAAAATATCTATATGTTTAAAGATTTTGCCTTCTTTAGTGTGTTGTGTTTGTATATGCGTATGAATAATCATATCTGGCAAAGGTAGTGTGGCTGTAAGCAATTCATCTTTGATTAAAGAGCTATGGCAATCAAATAAGATTGAGGCACCATTTTTAACAAGTAGGTTACTGCGATAGCTAGAGCCAAACTGATAGACTGTAACGGTATCTGATAATTTTAATGTCATAATGTCTCTTTATAAATTGTTTACAAAAATCACATAATAACAATTAATTATGATTTATTAATTAAAATTTACATATAGGGTATTTAGGCAGGTTTAAAGTAGTTTTATCCATTACTATGTTGGTAGTATATTTTTAAATTATATTTTATTTCGTTTATTTATAGGTGTAACTATGAGTTGTATCCCCTTACCACAAAATCATACTATAACAGATGGCTGTTTTGTTATGGATAATCAAGTCCAAATAGTTGTAGGTAAAAATATTCCTTGCGAGTTAGGGGATTTGTTAAATGAGTATTTGCATATTTTAACAGGCATTTCGGTAGAGCTTTGTCAAAGTAGTGAGGTAAATCATGTCAAAAAAACAATTGTCTTACAGGCAAATCAATTAACTAAAGGTACATCAATCGATGGTGTCGATGAAAGTTATACTATTAATATTACACCAGAATCAATTAATATTGCGTCTGAAACTACCACTGGCATTGCTCGTGCAATTCAGTTGTTGCGTCAGTTGTTTGTTTGCGATAAAGATGTATGGTCTGTACCGGCGGGCGTGATATTAGATGAACCAGAATTTAAATGGCGTGGTTTACATTTAGATGTTTCACGTCATTTTTTTACTGTAGATGAAGTATGCAAATTTATTGATACATTGGCATACCATAGGATGAATGTATGCCATTTGCATTTGACTGATGACCAAGGATGGCGAATTGAAATAAAGAAATATCCTAAATTAACCAGTGTTGGTTCTAAAAGGGATTGCTCTCTAATTGGGCATGAAAGTGAACGTCCAAGAAAATATGATACAAAAATTCATGAAGGTTTTTATACACAAGAAGACATAAAACAAATAGTTAGTTTTGCCACACAAAGGCATATTACAATAGTGCCAGAAATTGATATGCCAGGACATATGCAGGCGGCAATTTCGGCATATCCAGAATGGGGTTGCACTAATGAATTCCAAAGCAAGTGCCAAAGGATAAGCACCATTTAATTTTAGGTTCGCAAGGGCAGTTGTGGACTGAGTATATGTCAGATTTAAACCATGTTTTTTATATGGCTTATCCAAGAGCATGTGCTTTAGCAGAGGTTTTATGGACAAAAAAAGACAAGCATAATTATATGGATTTTTTGATGCGCTTAAATGTGTATCGTCAGCGTTTATTGGCAATGGGTGAAATAATCATCCTTTACCTAGGTAATGATGTTAAGCTCTTAACTGTAATTCTTTGTAGCGCGAAGGAGAATTGCCCATAATTCGTTTAAATACTCGACTAAAATGGCATGAATCTTGATAACCTAAAGAGTGGGCTATGTGCTTGATAGAGTTATCGGTGCTACAAAGTTGTTCGCCTGCGTATGTCATCTTTAAGCGTTCTACATAGGCTTTGGGTTTTATCCCTGTATGTTTTTTAAACAATATTCTAAAGTGGTTAATGCTTAGGCCACAAGTATTGGCCATTTCTTCTACGGTCCACCATTTATGTATTTGATTAATTAATAATTGTTTTAGATTATTGATTACGGTTTCTGTTTCGTTGGTTGTATCGGTTGATTGTTCTAAGTATAAATCAATTAAAAATTTTTGTAATAAAATATTGGCGTTAATTTGGTTGTTTTTATCTGGGTCGATGGCCTGTTTTAATAGAGGTAACAGTCGTCTAGTTTTACCTATTTTTATAATGCCTGTGGTGATGATTCCAGCTTGTTGTAAATGGTTGGCAACGGGGCCGTCAAAGCATATAAAATCTTCTATCCAATTACCTTTTAAGGATGCATAATCAAAAATTTCATCAGGTGTTATTAAAATACCATAGCCTTTTGGTACTGTTTGTATGCCTTGTTTGGGTCTCCAAAACCATCCAGTGCCATCGTATAAATGGCATAGGCTATAAAAATTAAAAGCTCTTGGTAAAATTAAATTGCGAGGCCTTGCAACACCTTGTCTTTGAAAGTGTGTAATTCTAAAGCCGTATTTTATTTGCATAGTTGTCGCTTTAGTTGGACTTGTTTGCAATAACGGTTTTTGTTTGATTTTGCTTAAATTGATAGGGTTTTTATCCATAGGTGATTTGTGGGGTGTGTATATCCTATAATTGTAAATCGTATTTATGTGAGATTATAAATGTCAGATACAATAAATTTAATTAAAACAGCATTTGGTTTAGATGATACAATCAGTCGGTTTGTGGCTATTGGTTGGAGTCGCTCGATGGCAACTATGCCAAATACTTTGCCTGATAACCTTGGTATAAAATCATTACTAGAAAGTGCAGAATTTTGTAAACTAGATGACCAAATAAAAAACGATATTTTTCAGGCTTATAATATCATTATGACTGATAGTAATTTAAAGTCTTTAATGTGGCATACTTATTTTCAGTTGGTGGAGGATAGGTTTAATTTGCAGTTTGCTAAATGGCCAACTTATTTTAATGCTTTAGAAAGCTTATCTAATATGATTTATTTAATTGCAGCTTTGGCTTCAGTGCCAATAATTTGTAAATCGTACCAACGCTTTGATATACCCGAAATAATCATTCAAGATACTTGTCAGCAAGTAAAGTGTTTTGCCAATAATCATAAAACTTTTTTTGATGGTCGTTCTGGCATTGACCCCGTGCAATTATTTTGGTTTACACATTATATCGATGCTAGATTATTTAGAATCGGTCGTTTTGAATACAAATTAAAACAAAATAATTTAGGTGTAATTGTGTGTAGAAATCATCAGGGCGAGTTAATTTTGCTGGCGGCAAATAATTGGTCTTTTGATAAAGATGGTTTTTTTGCTAATGAGGATTCTGACAAAAGCTCTTGTTGGCAATCGTCTTTAAAACTTACTAATGATTTTATAGAAGGGTATATAGTTTCTCCGAGAGGCTTTGCTATTAATAAAAAAATTAGCTTATCTAGCAATCAATGGGATGTCATATTAGACGATAATTCTTGGTTTTTAGATTTACATATACCCAGCGGTGGAGATATGAGTATGGATAGTTGTTATAGTTCAATTCGAGATGCTTTTAAATTTTTTAAAAAACATTTTCCAGACTGTCGAGCTGATGCAGTTATGTGTTGGTCTTGGATATTTAATACTCAGTTAGAAGAGTTATTGCCTAACAGTAATTTAGCAAAATTTATCCAAACTAGTTATGTGTTTCCTGCCGATAGCACAGGTGATGATGGCATGAATTTTATTTTTGGGTCTAAGACAGATGATTTAAGTGTATTGCCTAAAAAATCTAGTTTACAAAAGGCGATGATTTCTGTTTTAGAGCAAGGCAATCAATTGCGTAGTGGCGGTATGTATTTGCATAGTGATGACTTGGAGAGGGCTTTTGCTAATCAAATTTATCGTGTAGGTTTTGATAAGTTGATAAAGCAATTATAATGTTCTGGCACTGATAGTTACGGTTAGTAAAAAGTCAATTTTGGACACAATTTATTACACAAAAACAACAATTTGCACAAAAAAGTGTGTGTGTGTGTGTGTGTGTGTGTGTGTGTGTGTGGTTTCATTTGCTTATGTACATAACTTTTGTTAATGTTAACTACTTAACTAAAAGACAAGAGGAGATTAAGATGGTTAAAAAATATTTATGTATTGTAATGTTATTATGTGGTGTATGTGTGCAAATGCAAGAAATTGCCGCGCAATCAGTAAAAGAATGGGCGGTTGCAATTAATTTGTCAGGTAGACAACGTATGTTGTCACAAAAAATGGCAAAGGAGTTTTTGTTGGCAAAGATAGGTGTTGATGCTGGTAAAAATCACAAATTGCAAAATATGACAATGCAAATTTTTGACAGGACTTTAAATCAGCTTATATCTGGTGATGCTGATTTGTTTGTGCCAAAACCACCTAATCAAGAAATTTTTAATCAATTGAATAAGGTTAAAGGTTTATGGGCGGGTTATAAAACAGCGTTAAATTCTGGCGATGTTGAAAAAGTTGCCAAATTAAACTTACCGGTTTTAAAAAATATGAATAAAGCCGTGGGTATGTATGAAAAAGCAGCAACTAAGGCAGGCGTTAAAAGTAGTGGCCCAATTATTAACGTGGCTGGTCGCCAACGTATGTTAACGCAAAAGATGTCTAAAGAAATTTGTTTAATTAAATTAAATATCGATAAAGAAAAAAATATGGATAATTTAAAAGCCACTTTAAATTTGTTTGATAAATCGCATAACGGATTAATTAATGGTAATAAAGATATGGGATTGATTGCGACTACTAATAAACGCACTTTGGCACAAATGAAAACTGTAACTAGATTATGGAATGCATTTAAAAAATTAGCTCTCAAAGTTATTGCTACTAAAAAAGTAAATGACTCTATTTTAAATGAAGTATATAAGCGAAATCCTATTTTATTAAAACAAATGAATAGAGCAGTTAAGCTTTATGAAGTAACAGCTAAATAAAGGATTGTTATGGGTTTTTTTAATAATATAAGCTTGAAATTAAAATTTTTATTTAGTGTATTTTTACTGTTTGTAGTTAGTGTTTCAATAACGATTGTTGGTCATATTGGTTTGTCAAAAATTGATAAAGAGGCTAATATTATTTACGCAAAGGGCATAGTGCCTTTAGAAAATATCTTAGAACTAAAAATAGGTATATCAGAGGTTAGAGCAGATGTGTTAAATATGATTTGTACATTTGACGCTGATATACAAGCTAGTTTAAAAGATAAAATAGAGCAAACTAATGCTAATATAGAACAAAAAATAAATAAATTGATTGCAAATAATGGTGAAGATGAAAATTTACAGATTATTCAAAAAACGTATAAAAAATTAGCCGAAACAAGAAATAAAAAAGTAATACCTTATATTTTTGCAATGGAAACAGATGGGGCATTAACCTTAGCTACAGGTGTGCAGGCAAAGCGTTTTAAAATTATTTTCGACCATGCTAATAAATGTATTGCCAATGCAAATTTTATTGCCAAAAAAGCTCAACAGCATTCTCATCAAATCTTTTTACAACAATTAAAAGTATTGTGGACGATTGCTATTTTTGGCGTGTTAATTGTATTGGTGTTAAATTTATATATATCTAATAATGTTGTTAAGCAAATACATAAGATTTTAGATAATATAAGAAATGTTGCTAGGGGAGATTTGTCAATTAAACCTGATGCTAAATTAATGAATCAGAAAGATGAAATTGGTGAAATTTCACAAGCGCTTGGTGATACGGTTCAATCTTTAACAGTTTTGATAGGTAATATATCTGCTAGTTTTACACAATTAAATATTACGTCAAAAAATCAAAGTGATGTGGTAAGCGAGGTTGTAAGCAACACTAATAAAATAACAAGCAAATCAAATGTTATAGCTAAAGGAGCAGAACATACATCATTAGGGATGAGTAATGTAGTGCTAGTGACTGATGAAATGAAAACCTCCATTACAAATGTTTCAACAGCTATGCAAGAAATGAATATTACTGTTAGTGAGATTTCTCGTAATTGTCAGTTGGGCATTAGTGTGGCATTAAAAGCTAATACTAAAACAACCCACACTAACGAAATGATGGCACGTTTAAAAGCGTCTACGGAAGAAATATCAAAGGTTTTAGAATTAATAAAAGGTATCGCATCACAAACTAATTTGTTGGCATTAAATGCTAATATTGAGGCTAGTTCTGCTGGTGAAGCAGGAAAAGGTTTTGCGGTTGTTGCTAATGAAGTCAAAGAATTGTCAAAACAGACATCTTTGGCAACTGAACAAATAGAAGATCAAGTTAAGGATATGTTGGCAAACACTATATCTTCTTTGGATGCTATTAAAGATGTGAATGATATTATCGAAGAAATCAACGGTGTTTCGCAAACAATTGGAAGTGCTGTTGAAGAACAGTCTGTAACTCTATCTGGGATTTCTGATCAAATAATGTCGGTAGATACAATGGCAGGTAAAATTGTTAGCACTATTAATGAGTCTGCAAATAATGTTGATAATGTGTCGACTAATGTCGTTGAGTTAAATGAATCTATTAATAGTATTGATAACGAAATGTCTGTAGTTAATAAAAATAATCAAGATTTATTAGCTGTTGCAAAATCTATGAAAATATCAGTTGAAAAATTTAAAATAAAATAATTATTAAAAGTCTTATTCAGTGGCAGTTGTTTGACGCCATTGAATAGGGCTTTTACCAGTTAATCTTTTTAAGGTTGCTGAGAGGTGCTTGGTATCAGAAAATTGCAATCTTGCAGCAATATTTTTTAATTCTATATTTGTATTGCTTAAAGCCCAACAAGCTTGTTCAATGCGTTTGTTTAGCAAGTATTTGTATGGGGTTGTGTTGTATTTCTTTTTAAATAATTTAATCAAATAATTTTTTGAGTATTGTAAATCATCAGCCATTTGATCTAATTGAAACGGCTCGTTTACTTTGCGGTCTAAATAGTCACATATTTGGTATTCTTTTGTGGTTTTTATATCTTCAAAGCACATACATAATTGGTGTAATACAAGTGGGAAATGTTTAGCAAAATATCCTTGAGCAGATGATAATAGTATACTATTTAGTTGTTCTATTAAAGGCATGGCCATGGGGACTGTGTGCACAGGATTGTTGTGTAGATTATACGTTTGAGCTAAAGCGTCGATTAAAGATCCTTCTACTTCAATAAATAGCTTTTCCCATAAATCATTATCGTCTGGAAAGTACTCATATAAAGCAAAAGGGGATGTGATATATGTGTCTCCCTTTTGTAGACTATACATTTTTTTATTATGTTTTAAGTAGCCACTACCTTTTAAAACGGTTTCAAAACACCAAGTTTTCCCATTTTCTTTTTTATAAGTATCATATTTAGCTTCGATAGCCTGTACTTGTGCCCCACCTAAACAGTGCAAAATACTTGGATTGGCTAAAGAACGTGCGGGATAAATTTTAGAAGGAGTAGATTGTTTTATTGTCATAAATTTTATTATATATGTTTTAATTTGGGTTGAACAAGTAAAATAGATAAGCTTCATTAATGTATGTAATCTTGCATTTTATTTAAATATTTGTATGGTTGTGACCATGAAACCAAAATATTCATTTTTTAAAAACTTCTCTTATGCGTTATGTGGGGGCAAGGAGATGTTTTTAGAAAGAGCGTTTCAAATTGAATTTTGTTTTTTTATGGTATTACAAATCTTTTTGATTTTTATTACAATACCAATATGGGCAAAGCTATTTTTATCGGCTAGTCTTTTTATTCCATTATTGCTTGAGTCTATCAATACTGCTATAGAAAAAGTGGTAGATTTGGCAAGCCCTGACTATCATATCTTAGCAAAACACGCTAAAGATATGGCCTCTTTCGCAGTTTTTTTAAGCATAGTAATTACATTATTACTTTGGCTAAGTACGTTAATATATTTTTTATATAATTAAAGTTTAAACCTATTAATTATGAAAATATTATTAATAGAGGATGATAAAGTAACATCTAGTTTTATTGTTAAAGGTTTAAAGCAAGAGGGGTACTCGGTTGATGTAGCGGATAATGGAGTAGATGGTTTAGATTATTTATGTATACATAAATATGATGTGGCAGTAATTGATATTATGTTGCCAAAATTAGACGGGCTATCGGTGGTGCGTCTGATGCGTAAGAAACAGATCGGTACTCCAGTTATTATTTTAAGTGCTAAAAATTCTGTTGATGATCGTATTAAGGGCTTACAGGGCGGTAGTGATGATTATTTAACTAAGCCTTTTGCTTTTACGGAGTTAGTTGCCAGAATTCAAGCTTTAATGCGTAGATTTTATGCGGTTACAGAACCAACCTTGATAACCGTAGGTGATTTGAGTATTGATATAATAAAACATAAGGTGATGCGTGGGGCAATTCTGATAGATATTCAGCCACTGGAGTATATGCTTTTAGAGTATCTAATGCGTAATGCTGGTAGGGTGGTGTCTAAAACGATGATTATCGAAAATGTTTGGGATTATAATTTTGATCCACAAACTAATGTGGTAGAGGCTAGGATTTGTAAGTTGCGTGAAAAAATAGATAAAAATTTTGATACCAAGTTAATTCATACAGAACGTGGTTTTGGATATGTTATTGAAGCAAGATAGTATTTTTGCCACGGTCAAATTTAAAATAACATTTTTATATGTTGTTTTATTGTTGGTTTCTTCAGTGTTTTTAATGGCGGCCGTAGAGTATTTATTATTTAGTAATCTTATTGTTAAAACTGATAATGAATTGATTTCCTTAGCAAATATATTAGAGCATGATTATATAGAAGGTGGGGATGAGGATGCTTTTGAAAATGTTAATCATATAGAAGATATTCCAGATTTTGTTATTCAAACAGCTAAGGCAAAGATTAATGGCATTACAATCAAACGAGTGTTAATAGAAAAATTAAATGGCGTGGATATGTATGATGTTGGGGCTTCAGATGGTCAGAGATTTTATGAAATTAAAGTGTCTTTTGATGGCAAAGTTTTAGATGTAGAGTCGCAAGAATTGTTAAAAGGTGCGGATTTTTTGGCTAAAAGTTTTAGAGCTAAGTCATATTATTTTGGCTCTAGTAAGGTGTATTTTAGATTGTTAAGTAAAACTGGCGAGGATATTGTTCATTCTGATATGGCTAGATGGTTAGATGCTCTTGATGAGCATACTGATTTTATTACATCTAACATAAAGCAAGAGTTTAAAATTATTAAAAATAAAATAACTGGGGAACAAGCGCGTTTAATACATAGACGGTTGGAGGATGATAAAATTTTAGAAATAGCTATAGATATATCCGAACAAAATGAATTTTTAAGTAATTATGGATCTATTTTTATTTATATTTTATTGGCACAATTATTAGTTGGCTCTGGTATAGGGTGGTATGTGTCTGGACGAGCTATGCGTGGTGTATTAAGGGTCGTTGACACGGCTAATAGTATTGATTCTGCAGACTTTTCTAAAACAGTGCCAGTAGGCAATGAAGGAAGTGAAATATCTGAATTGGTTATAGCTTTTAATAATATGTTATCAAGGATACATTTGTTGTTGAAAGAGCAACAAGAAGTAGCTGATAATATTGCGCATGATTTACGGACGCCTATTACAAGAATTAGAGGTATTATTGAAACTACAGTAAATACGCAACCTACTATAGAGGCTTATCGCGAAATGTCTGCCGATGTGGTTGAAGAATGTGATAGATTATTAATTATTGTTAATACTATGTTAGAGATTACACAAACAAAATCATCTTTGATAAAATTAGATTTAGAAGAATTAGATTTAGTGTTGTTGTTACAAAAAGCAGTTCAAATGTATAGGCCAGTTGCAGAAAGTTTAGGCATAAATTTAATTTTTGAATCTAAAATTATTGCATGTAGCATCATGGCAGATAGACAGAGGTTGCAAAGAGTTTTTTCTAATATCATCGATAACGCATTAAAATATTCAGGTAATTCAAATGTAGTTAAAGTTTGTGTATATGAAAACAACAATCAGGTTGTTGTCAATATAAAGGATAATGGTTGTGGTATAGCGTCTGAAAATCTAGTACATGTATTTGATCGTTTTTATAGGTGTGATCAAAGTAGGCATTTGCCCGGTAATGGGTTAGGATTAAGTTTAGTAGAGGCGATAATTAAGGCACATGGCGGTGAGTGTGTATTGAAAAGTATTTTAAATCAGGGTACAGAATGTATCGTTATGTTAAAAAAGGAATCTCATGAATAAAGAAGTTTTTATATATATAAATTCTATGGCAAATAAAAATAATTTTTTGGATATGGTTATGATATCTGTGTCTCAATATACGCCATATATTTTTATAGGTTTATTATTTTGTTTATGGTTTATTGGCAGGCAAAAGGAAGCATTGTATGCTGGGTATGCCACTACTCTTGCTGTGTTAATAAATTTTGTAATAGGTGAGTTTTGTTTTCATCCTCGTCCTTTTATGGATAATTTAGGCGTTGCTTTGGTATCGCATAAAGCCGAAAATTCATTTCCTTCTGATCACTCTAGTTTTGTCATATCTATAGCATTGATGTTATGTAGCTTTAAATCTACTAGAGCATTTGGTGTGGTATCTCTTATCTTGGCTTTATGGTGTGGCTTGGCTAGGGTTTATTGTGGGGTACATTACCCTTTTGATATTGTAGGTTCTATAGCAGTATCGATTATCGCAGTTAGTTTTATTAAATTGTTTTCTGTGAAGTTAGATGTTGTAAATGCTTTTATTATTGATTTGTACAATCAAATCATAAAAAGATAGTTAACAAATTTTATTGGCATTTAAACAAATTACAATCTAATCAGATTACCATTTGGTAATTTATTGGTAATCTCAATGTAATGTAAATATGTAATAATATGGGTATGGATATTATTACATATTTACATAGACAGTATGTTGATAGCTTGATTAATTATTTTGATATTGGCAAAAATGTTAAAAATAAATTATTAAATTTAAGTTAAATAGATGAATTTGTCAGTATGGAAAAATAAAATTATAAGCATAAGTCCAGAATATACGGCTATAGGCTTAATTTGGCGAATGGCTTTATTTTTTATGTTATTTTGTAATGTGGCATTCTTTAAAAACGTGTTAGATGTTTACCCATTTTTAGATAATATAATGTTTGTGACAACCTTGTTTGTAGTATTTGCAACGGTTGTCGTTTTATTGTTTTTATTGCTAGGTTTTAAATATTTATTAAAGCCATTAATTATTGTTAATTTATTAATAACTTCTGTAGTTAGCTATTTTGTAGATACATATAATATTATTATTGATTCTGATATGTTGCAAAATGTTATGGCAACTGATAGCGCTGAGGTGTTTGATTTGTTTTCATTAAAACTGTGTATATATATTTTATGTTTGGGTGTTATTCCGTCAATTTTTGTGTGTTTAGTAAAATTAAAATATTATTCATTTAAAATAGAGATTTTAAAAAGGGTAAAATTTGCTGGGGTATTGTTAGCAGTTGTGAGTTTTGTAGCAGTTTTTTACGGTGGATATTATGCTTCTTTTTTTAGAGAGCATAAACAATTGCGTTATTATTCTAATCCAGGTTCTTATATTAATGCTGTGGTAAAATATTTAAAAGTTCTTAATACCAATAAACGTTTACAACATATTACAGTTGGCGAAGATGCTCGTATTGGTCTTAAAGATACAGATAGAGAGTTAGTGATTTTTGTCGTTGGTGAAGCCGCTAGGGCAGATAGGTTTTCGTTAAATGGATATAATCGCAAAACAAACCCATTGTTAGAAAAAGATAATGTTATTAGTTTTACCAATTTTTGGAGTAGTGGCACTTGTACAGCTGTTTCTGTGCCTAGTATGTTTTCGCCTATAATGGCAGACGATTATGATTTTCAAAAAGTGCGCAGTACTGAAAATGCTTTAGATGTATTACATCATGCAGGCGTTAATGTTTTATGGCGTGATAACAACTCGGATTCTAAAGGTGTGGCGTTGCGTGTGCAGTATCAAAGTTTTAAAGATTCTGAGCGTAATCCAGTGTGTGATATTGAGCCTCGTGATGAAGGAATGTTGGTTGGTTTGCAAAAGTATATCGACAGTCATAAGCGAGGCGATATTTTTATAGTATTACATCAAATGGGTAATCATGGGCCTGCATATTATAAGCGTTATCCTAAACGTTTTGAGGTTTTTAAGCCTGTGGCTTACAGTAATCAATTAGAGAATATATCAAAGCAAGAATTAAATAACGCCTATGATAATGCAATATTATACACAGATTATTTTTTAGATAAGGTTATTAAGCTTTTAAAGAGAAATGATGAAGATTTTGAAACTGCAATGGTATATTCAAGCGATCATGGCGAGTCATTGGGCGAAAATGGTATTTATTTACATGGTTTGCCAAAATATATAGCTCCTGATGCGCAAATTCATGTTGGTACTATGTTTTGGTTTGGTAAAAATTATACCGATGTTGATATTGATTATGTAAAATCAATTAGGCATAAAAAATACAACCATGATTATATTTTTCATACCATATTAGGTTTATTAGAGATAAAATCAGAGGTTTATAATAAAAATTTAGATATTTTGCATTAGTTTATCTTATTAAAAACTTTTAGGATAAAGGCGTAATCTAAGGCTATTTCTTTTAAAGATTCCCAGCGTCCAGATGCACCACCGTGTCCGGCTCCCATATCTATTTTGAGTAACAATAAATTATTATCTTGTTTTAAATCTCTTAATTTTGCAACCCATTTGGCAGGTTCCCAATAAGTAACACGTGGGTCATTTAAACCACCTGTAATTAACATATTAGGATAATGTTGTGCTTTGACATTGTCGTACGGCGAATAAGATTTGATATAGTCATAATATTTTTTATCTTTTGGATTGCCCCATTCGTTATATTCTAAGGTAGTTAATGGTAAAGATTCGTCTAACATAGTGTTTAATACATCGACAAATGGTACATGCGCAATAATGGCTTTAAAAATTTTTGGTTCTTGATTTGCGATAACTCCCATTAACATACCTCCTGCTGAACCTCCACAAGCAACAATATTGCCATAGCTTGTCCAGTTGGTTTGACATAAATATTTTGCACAACAGATAAAATCATCAAAGGTATTTTTTTTATTAAGCAATTTACCTTGCTCGTACCAATCCCAGCCCATTTCTTTGCCACCACGGGTATGCGCAATTGCAAAAATAAAGCCTCTGTCAACTAAGGATATACGAGTGCTGCCAAAAGAAACGTCTGTGCTAGAGCCATAGGCTCCATAGGCATATAGATATAAAGGTGCAGAGCTGTCAATAGGAGTATCTTTGTGGTGTAAAATTGAAATGGGTATTTTTACCCCATCTTTAGAAGTAGCAAAAATACGTTTGGTTTTATAGTTGTTTTTGTCAAAGCCTCCTAATACAGGTGCTATTTTTAACAAATCACGTTTTTTGTTTAGCATATTATAATCATATAAAGATGCTGGTGTAGTCATTGATGAGTATGAAAATCTTATATGTGTGCTGTCCCATTCTCGCGAGCCAATAATGTTTAGGGCATAAACTTCTTCATCTATTTTTAAAGTATGTGTTTTACCAGTTGAAAACTGGTGAATTTTAGTTATTGGTAATGCATTAGAACGATAAGATACTACTAAAAAGTCTTTGTATAATTGAAATCCAAGAATTAAAGTGCCGCTTTGATGTTGTATATAAGTTTGCCAATTTTCTGCTGAAGGTTTGTCGATAGGGCAAGTTGCTAAAGCAAAATCTTTGGCGTTGTCATTGTGTAATATATAAAATAAATTTTCTCTATCATCAACGTCATATTCAATGTTTTCACGTCTTTTTTGAATTAACATTGGTTTGGCAAGTTTATCGTTGGCGTCTAAAAAATAATGCTCACTCATATTGTTGCCATCGACAGTAATATATATAAATCTGTCTGAAGAGGATTTACTTAAATATACAAAGAAACGAGAATCTGTTTCTTCGTATATCAATTCGTCTTTTTGCACATCTTGACCTAGCATATGTCTATAAACCCGTGTAGGTCTTAGATTTTCATCTTGCACAGTATAATATACCGTTTGGTTGTCATTGCCCCATTCAAAAGAGTAATGTGTGTTGTTGATTGTTTCTAAAAATTCTTGCCCAGTTTCTAAATTTCTAAAATGCAAATCGTAACGTTCTGAGCCATCAATATCTTGAGAATAGGCCAAGATATTGTGGTTAGGGCTTACTTCACATATACCCAATTCTAAAAAATCATTATCATTAGCTAGTTGATTAACGTCTAAATAGATTTCTTCAGCTCCTTGAGCTTTGCCATCAATGTTGGCTTTGCGGCAGTGTAATGGATATTGATCGCCTTTGCGAAATCTGGAGTAATACCAGTATTTTCCATCTTTTGTGGGCACGGAACTATCGTCTTCTTTGATTCTTGCACGTATTTCTTGATAGATACTTTTTTGCAAGTTTTCAGTGTCTTGCATAGCATCTTTTGTATATTGATTTTCATCTTGTAGATATTGTAATACTTCAGGTTGGTCTTTATTGCGTAACCAAAACCAAGGATCAACGTGTCTATCGCCGTGTACATTTATAATGGTTTCTCTTTTTTGAGCATAGGGATGTTTTGTTTTCATAGGTGGCAGAGTTTAACGGTAATCAATATCCTTGTAAACCAAATCCCAAACTATAAAATACAGTTTTATATTGATAGGATTTTTATGAAAAATTTTGAAGAATTATTTGCAGAGTTAACTGATAAAGCTAACAGTAACGATCCGAACTCTGGGACGGTTAAACAATTAGCTAAAGGTAAACATGCTATAGGCAAAAAGATTGTTGAGGAGGCTGCCGAGGTGTGGATGGCAGCTGAGTTTCAAAGTAAAGAAGAGTGTGCAGAGGAGATTTCCCAATTAATTTATCACTTGCAAACAATGATGATTGCTTGTGAATTAAACCCAAAAGATATTTATCGTTATTTGTGAGAAAAAAATGTTACGAATTGCTATTCCAAACAAAGGTGCTCTTTCCGAAGGTGCAGTGGCTATTGCCAAAGAGGCGGGGTATTCATGTAAGCGCTCAGGCCGTGAATTAAGCGTTATTGATCATAAACACGATATAGAGTTTGTTTATTTACGACCACGAGATATTGCTATTTACGTAGGTAATGGCACATTAGATTTGGGCATAACAGGTCGTGATTTAGCTTTTGATTCTCAGGCTGATGTGCAAGAGGTTTTACCGTTAAATTTTGGGGCTAGTCGCTTTTTTTATGCACTACCTAAGGAGAAGGACTTAACCCCAGATGATTTGGATGGTATGCGCATAGCAACATCTTATCCTGCCATTGTAAAAGAAGATATGCAAAAACGTGGTTTAAAAACTACCATTGTCGAGCTAGACGGGGCAGTTGAAATATCTATACGATTAGGTGTGGCTGATGTTATTGCCGATGTTGTGGAGTCTGGACGTACTTTAGTAGAGGCTGGGTTAAAGACCGTAGGTGAGCCAATTATGTTATCAGAGGCTATTGTAATAGCTCATAGTAAAGATATTCTTGAAAATGAGCAGGTAAAAACCTTGTTAAAACGTTTTCAGGGTGTTTTAACTGCTAGGCAAAATGTTATGATTGAATATGATATTGATAGAACTAATTTAAGCAAAGCTTGCGCGTTGACACCCGGAGTAGAAAGTCCAACTGTAGCGCCATTGTCTAAGGATGGGTGGGTTGCAGTTAAAAGTTTAATATCTGGTAAGGGTATTAATTCAACGATGGATAAATTGCAGTCCATAGGGGCTAAAGGTATCATTGTAACCGATATTAAAACTTGTCGTTTATAAATGCATATTTTAAAGGCTCCAGATGATGTTCTGGAGCCTAGGCCTTTGGTTATTACTTGTCATGGGTATGCTCAGCGTCCTGCCACGATGTTGCGCTTTACTCAGTTATGGGTTAAGAATTGTATAATAGTGTCTATGCAGGGCAATTATCCATGTCGATATTCAGGCGGTCGTGCAAAAAAGGCATTTAGCTGGATAGATATTTATAATCCCCAAGCCAGTCATCAATTGCATATAGACAATATTGCTAATGTTATAGATGAGTTGGTGGCTAAAGGCTTGGTAGATGCAAATAGAATAATTTTAGTGGGGTTTTCGCAGTCAGTAGCTTTGAATTATCGTTTTGCTTTGCAAAAAATTCGTAAATTGGCAGGATTGGTTGCTATTATGGGCGGTTTGCCTAGTGATATAAATCGTTTAGATGTTAAATTTGATAGTCCCACATTAGTTGTTGGTGCTACTGAAGACAGTTATTATTCTATTAATAAAACTTGTAGTTTTATTAAAACTTTGAATAAATTTAATATTCCAATAACAGAACTATGGTATAAAGGCAAACATGAGTTGCCAATTAGTTTAGATATTCAGATGGAGAGCTGGTTTAAGCGAGTGATTTAAACCACTCGCTTAAAATGGGATTAATCGTCTTTCCAGTCTTGCAATAAGTCTACAACGCTTTCGGCAGAAGCGCATGTTTTTAAGAAATTATAATTAATAGCAGCCCTAGAGAAAGTGGCTAATTCTTTCATGATGCTTAAGTGGTTGTCTACTTTAGATTCTGGTGAAAGAAGTAGGAAAATAGCATATACTGGTTCGCCATCAATCGCTGCAAAATCCATACCGCCATCTATATGAGCGTAAGCACAAATAAACTTGTCAGTAAATCCCACCATTGAATGGGGTATGGCAATGCCATTGCCTATGCCTGTAGAACCAAGTTCTTCACGTTTTAAGACAGCATCTTTGGCTGCTTGAACGTTTTCTGCGGCCAAAGCACCTGTCTCGGCAAGCTTGTCGATTAGGGATTCAATAGCAGATTGTTTGTCGCTAGGCGTTAAATCCATAATCATGTTGTCAGTGCTTAGATGTTGAGCCAAGATGTGTTCGTTTAAGTTCATATATATCTCCAATTAGGTAAATGTGTGTATTGGTGTTGCTTGCGCTTATTGATGTTAAAATTCAAAATAACGTTAAAAAGCAAATAAACTCTAAAGTTTTATTATTAAATGTCAATATTGCCTATGGCTTGTATTTATATGTTATGGTTTTGCTTAGTAAAAACTGGCGTACGGTTTGGTTTCGTGTTAGTATTGAAACCATTAAATTGATTGTTTAATTTTTTAGTTACCATTAATATTTTTGGGTGATTATATGAGATGCATAAAATGAGTGCTCAAAAATTAGATTTTGATATAGAACAAGTATCTTTATTTTGGGATGTATTATCTTTTTTTTATAAAGCTCGTAATGGCATATTGAATAAATATCAAAAATATAAGCAGGAGGGAACCGTTGGGTTTGCTGGTTTTGATGAATTAATCGAATACTTAAACAAAGCTAAAACAGGTTCTCATGAGCTATTTAGGTCTGAAGATGCTAAGCAGAGTTCTAATGATCCTAGGTCTTTGTTTGATTTTGTCGTTAGCACTATATATCACGAAAGCTTGCATATTAAAGAGCATGTTTATATATTGCATGCATACGCATCGGTACAACATACTCATGTAAAGCAATGTGATGATTCTTTGGGTAGATGGGTTGGTAAGTACACAGAGGAGATTTTTACACATTCACGGGCTGAATTGCCAGAGAGTTTTAACAATGTATCAAGTTTGTTTGATAGCTGTGAAACTGTTTTAAGTCATTTATTGCCGTTTTTTAGTCATACTAATTTAGGGCGCATAGCTTATTGTAGTCGAACTTCTACCATTAGAGAGATGTTTGGGTCTAATGGCATTATTAAATTTTATAATATGATGTATAAGGCTGGGGCGGCAGAAGGTTTTGTAAGTGTTGGCTGTGTGCTTATAAAACGTGGTTTTTATCTTGAAGGGGCAAAAGCCTTAAAGCATATGTTGCGTAAACCCGATGAGCAAACAGCAAAGTGTGTTGTCAGTAAGGCTGTTGAGGCAATATGTGTAGTAACGCATTCAAAAATGCCAACTCGCACTAAAAGCAAGTTGCTTAGTGAATTAAATCGATTTGTACAAAAGTATAAATAATAAATATGTAAAGGTAATGTAATGGATTTGTCTAAAATATTGCAAGAAAATAGAATAGTAATTGATGTTCAGTCTATCTCAAAGCGAGAGGTTATAGCAGAATTGGTAAACACTGCTATTGCTTCAGGTATAGAGATGGATATGGATGATACGGTTAATTCGTTTATGGAAAGAGAAACATTGGGCAGTACAGGTATTGGCTTGGGGGTTGCAATACCGCATATTAGAATTGAAAGCATAGATCATTGCTTGGTGGTTTTTGGCAAATCAAATGGTGGTGTTGAGTATGCTGCTATTGATAATAAGCCTGTGCATTTGTTTTTTATGATTTTTGGCCCTTTACATGAAGAGCGCCAAGAAAATTATTTAAAATTAATGGCTGCTATTTCTAAGGCATTACGTCAAAGCGATGTGCGCGATAGTTTAGTGGCAATGGATTCGTCTAATCAAGTTTTAGAATTTTTTGCTAATCGGGCTGATTAGATTTATCGCTCTTGATAGAATTAGATATTTGTAATAATTCATCTAATTCTAGGCGTACGGCTTTAATGCTAATGGCTTTATTGTCATCGCCAATATTAATAACGGCGCCTTCTAAGACAAGGTCTTCAGTTGCCACGTCAAATTTGCAAGGCATTTCTGTTAAGAATTTATAGACTACTGCTTCGCTACGTCTGCCTATTACTCCATTACGTGGCCCTGTCATGCCTACGTCGGTGATGTGTGCGGTTCCTTTAGGAAAAATCCTTGCATCGCTTGTTTGGACGTGTGTGTGTGTGCCAAAAACAGCCGTTACACGTCCATCTAAATGGTGACCCATTGCAATTTTTTCGCTAGTTGCTTCGCAATGCATGTCGACAATTATTATGTCAGCCTGATCTGCTATTTGATTTAAAATATTATCAACACATATAAATGGATTTTCGTAGGGTTGCATAAAAACCCTTCCGATTAAATTTATTACAGCAACTTTTTTATTATTACATTCTGCAATTACCCAGCCTTTGCCAGTTGCTTTTGGGCTAAAATTGGCAGGTCGTATAAAAAAATCAGCATCTATACAGCTGGTAATTTCTTTGTTGCGAAACGTATGGTCACCACAGGTAATTACATCGCATCCATTGTGTATTAGCGAGCGATATATCTTGCCTGTGATACCAGAGCCTCCAGCAGAGTTTTCACCGTTGCATATTACAAAGTCTATGTTGTTGTGTATACGGTAGTCGTGTAGGTGTTGCGTTAAGATGGAGCGTCCAGGGGAGCCGACTAAATCGCCAATAGCTAATATTTTCATTGTGTCCTTAATCTAAATTGTGGATTGTTTGCAATCTGGTAAAGGAATCAGTGGTACCGGAGGAGGGGCTCGAACCCTCATGATGTTACCATCATCGGATTTTGAATCCGACGCGTCTGCCATTCCGCCACTCCGGCACGGAGTATCGTTGAAGGCAAGAGTATAAGAAAATTAAAAAAATCTTCAAGTAAAACAAAGAATTTTGTGTGTATTTATTATTAAACTGTGTTTATGTTCTGATTATTTATGTCTATTGTATCGGCAAGTGTCTTTTATTTTGTGGTGTATTTCTAATTAAGAATTTTAAAAGTGTTTTTTGTTTTGCAATTACTGTAAAAAGTTATATAATTAATGTTCCTGTGAGCGAGAGTGGCGGAATTGGCAGACGCGCTAGATTTAGGTTCTAGTGAGGCAACTCGTGAGGGTTCAAGTCCCTCCTCTCGTACCATCCTTTTACAGTGGAGGTCATGGTGTCAAAGTCTTTAGATCCTTTTGAAGAGTTTCGTCGCAAACAAAAGCAGGGGCAGCAAGTTAAACTCAAATTAAAGTTGCCATCCGAAACAACACAGTCCGAAACAACACAGTCCGAAACAACACAGTCCGAAACAACACAGTCCGAAACAACACAGTCCGAAACAGATGTTTTTACCCGTGATAGATTTGAGTCTGTTGTGCAATCTGATTTGGAGCATCCAGAAGGATTTGAAGATCATAGGCTTAAGTCTACTTCTCATACATCGACTGTATCTAAACCAGATTTATTTCAAAAATTTTAATGATTTGTATCTATAAGGAGACTTTATGCTTAAACGCATTCTTTTTTCAGGGATGATTTTTTCTTTTCTTTTAATTTCTAGTGCTCATGCAGAGGATAAAAGCCTATCCGAATTATTAGAAGATGTTAAAAGTTTTTCAGGTCGTGTTCGTGCAGGTGCTATCGCTTCTATTGGCGAAACTGTTGATGTGTCCATGATTAAAAAAAACCACATTATTAAGCTTCTGATGGGGGTGTTAAAAAACGATCCTAATTTAAGAGTGCGCAGGGAGGCTTTGGCAGTTTTTTCAAATTTAGCAACTAAAGGTTTGTTGGCCAAAGAGTTTGTCGCCGTTTCTAGCGATATTATTGCTATTGCTGTCGATGAAGAAGAGCAATTAGTTGTTAGGCGGGATGCAATTCGGATAATACCAAAGTTATTAAATCGCGATAATTTAGAATATGACTTAGTCAGAGAGAAGTTGTTGTTGATTTTAGATGACAAAAAAGCGTCACCTATTTTACGTGCTCAATCTTTAAAAAGTTTAGCTGAATTTGGTGGTGAGAAAAATTTAAATATTATAATGGATTTTTTAAAGAGTAAGGAAGAGGGCTTAGCTGCTGCGGCTGTTTTGGCTCTTGGCAATATGTCAGAAGATGTTAGTTTGGATAAAAGAAATTTAAACCGTATAGTTTCTATTATTAAAGATGTTGATGATGACGATGTGTTAGTTGTGATATTGCGTGCAATATCTAGGGTCAGTTTTGATGAGCGCAGTGAAAAAATAGTTAAAAATTTAGTAAAACAATATATTTCTTCCGATAACGATGATGTTGCTATTTATGCTGCGGTTATCGCTCAAAATATAGGAAATACTCATGTAATACCTATAATTGCTAAGCGTTTATCACAACCGTTTGACAAGATAGAAGATGCCATACGGTTAGTCGATGTTTTAGCTGGTTTTAGTGATAAATTGTCTTCTGAGACGGACTCTCGCAAGTTACGAGCAAATTTAAAAGATTTAAAATTAATTTATACGGTCTATGCCAATTTGCTTGAACAGACAGATAATGCTGAATTAGGTGCTGCTTTGGCGTGGGTTTATGGTGATATTCCACCGTTATTAGATAGAAATAAGGCTTTTGATGATTTGGTGGGGCTTTTGTCGGTAGAAGGTCCTATAGGTATGGCAGCTTTAAATAGTTTGAAAATGATAACAGGTGAGTTGTATGGTTTAGATGTTGAAAAGTGGCAAATGTGGCAAAAAAAGAATGAAAAAATATTAAAAGCAAAAAAAATAAAATAAATAGTTGACAATAGTTGGTAATCAGCTAAAATCTCGCACCTCCAAAGAAAGCAACGCGGTTAAGCCGTTCTTTTGAAGGTGCGGGTGTAGCTCAGTGGTAGAGCGCGACCTTGCCAAGGTCGATGTCGTGAGTTCGAATCTCATCACCCGCTCCACCTTTGACTCCCATAACAAATTGGTCATTTTTTATCACTCAAAGAGTGTGGAGTAAGTATATGGAATTTGCAGTATCTGATCTTGGTGCTCGTCGCAAAGAAATCGCAGTCACAGTCCCCTCATCCGCTGTTAAGAATGAGTTTGTCAATGCTTATGCTGAGGTTAGTACTCAGGTAGACATCCCTGGTTTTCGCAAGGGCAAAATACCTCGTACGGTTTTAGAAAAGCGTTTTGGTGAGCATGTGGCTAATGATGTATGTGATCGCTTAGTATCTACAGCTTTGCATCAAGCTGCCGAAAAAGAAGATTTACCCATTATCGGGCAGCCAGAATTTGATTTGGATCGCAGTGCATTAAAAGATAGCAGTGAATTTTCTTTTAAAGTAAAAGTTGATTTAAAACCAGTGGTTACAATGCCTGATTATGAAGGTGTTGAGGTTAATCGTGATATAGTCAACGTTAGTGATGAAGATGTTGATTCTTATGTGTCTAATTTGCAACAACGTTATGGTAAAGAAGTAGATGTAGCAGAAGGCGAATTGCAAGAAAAAGACGCTTTTAATGCCAATTGTACTTTAATAGTTGATGGCAATGAAATAGAAAGCCGTGAAGATGTATATGTCTCGCCAGTAGCTGGTTGGATATTTGGCACTAAGTGTGAAAAACTTCAAGATGAGTTAAAAGGCAAATCGGTTGGTGATGAATTTACTTTATCAGTTGAAATACCAGACACTTATAAGACAGAAGAGCTTCGTGGCAAGTCCGCAGAATTGAAAGTAGCAATTACTAAAATACGCCGTACTGAATTGCCTGAATTAAACGATGCCTTTGCAGAACAATTGGGCTTGGATGATTTAGAAGAGTTAAAAGACGAAGTACGCGAAAATATCGAACGTGAAAAGAAAGGTTCTGCAGAAGCGGCCGCACGTCAACAGTTGACAGATGCGTTGGTGGAAAAGACAGAAATAGAAGTCAGCGAAAATATGTTAGCAAAATATAAAGATTATGTTGTTAGTCGCTCTTTACAACAATTGCAAATGTATGGATTGCCTGCTGAAATGATAGAAGAGCGCAAAGCAGAATTAGAAAAAACAGCTGATGAAGTTGCTTTAAAAGAAATTAAATTAGATAACTTATTAATTGAGATTGCTGATAAAGAACGTATTTATGTAACTGAAAAAGAAGTAAGCGATGGCTTGGCATCAGCTGCTGTACAACAGCAGATGGATGTTGATAAATTTGCTCAAGAAATGCAAAATCGTCAAATGATTGGACAGTTTCGTGATGATTTGCGTAAACAAAAAGTAATAGATTTTCTTATGGAAAAAGCTAAAGTGACAGAAGTTGAACCTTCAACTGAATCTAGTGAGCAGGAGAACAAATAATGTCAATTAATAATCAGCTAATTCCCATGGTCATTGAAAAAACTGGTCAAGGTGAACGTTCTTATGATATATATTCACGTCTTTTAAAAGATCGAATTATCTTATTGGGAACAGGAGTTGATGACAATATAGCTAATGTGATAGTTGCTCAAATGTTATTTTTAGCTAATGAAAATAAAGAGCAAGATATTAATTTATATATTAATAGTCCAGGCGGTGTAGTAACTGCTGGCTTAGCCATATATGATGCTATGCAATATGTACCATGTGATGTGGCTACATATTGTATGGGTCAAGCTTGTTCTATGGGGGCTGTGTTGCTTGCTGCTGGAGCTAAGGGTAAGCGTCATGTAATGCCACATGCCAGAGTGATGATACATCAGCCATCTGGTGGCGCTCAGGGCTCTGCTGCTGATGTGAGTGTAGCCATAGAAGAGATGATGCGTACTAAACAAACATTAAATGAAATTTTGTCAGCTCATACTGGTAAAACAGTAAAGCAAATTGAAAAAGATTGTGATCGAGATCATTTTCTTTCGGCCGAAGAGTCTGTAAAGTACGGATTGGCTGACAATGTTGTTAAAAATCAAGAAATTAAAAAATAAAATCTGGAGTTCTTGTGAGTAAAACTGGCAACAAAGATGAAGTATGTAGCTTTTGTCAAAAACCTGTATTTGAAGTTGGCAAATTAATTGCTGGTCCTCCAGATATTTATATTTGTGATAATTGTGTAGAAATCTGTAATGGTATTTTAATTGGTGATAAAATCAAAGGTAAGGGTAAACAACCTGTAGAAGTTGGTGCTAAAGTAGATAGTTTTACTAAAGATGTGCCTACTCCTCAGGAGATGGTATCTAGGTTGGACGAGTTTGTTATTGGTCAGGCCGAAGCAAAAAAATCTTTAGCAGTTGCAGTTTATAATCATTATAAGCGTTTGCAAGCAATTGAATCTGATACTGACAGTGAAGTTGATATCGAAAAATCAAATGTACTTATGGTTGGGCCTACTGGGTGTGGAAAAACTTTATTAGCTAGAGTGTTAGCAGAAAGTTTAAATGTGCCGTTTGCAATTGCTGATGCGACAACTTTGACTGAAGCAGGTTATGTTGGTGAAGATGTTGAAAATATTTTATTAAGATTAATTCAAGCTGCTGATTTTGATGTACCAACGGCTGAAAAAGGTATCATTTATATTGATGAAATCGATAAAATTGGTTCTACAAATCAAAATAGATCAATTACTAGAGATGTCAGTGGGGCTGGTGTTCAGCAGGCATTATTAAAAATGTTAGAAGGCACAACAGCTAATGTTCCTCCTCAGGGGGGGCGTAAACACCCTGAACAACAATATATATCTATTAATACACGCAATATTTTGTTTATTTGCGGTGGTACTTTTCAAGGA